>WSSedL1CaDRAFT_10000124_pt1 | contig 49207 bp, 47 predicted proteins | sample WetSurSL1Cattail_FD_9464 | JGI IMG/M metagenome (IMG submission 9464)
GAGGACTACTACCGGGCGTTGAACCTGCCGCTCGACGCAGAGCGTTTTATCACTGGCTTGCAGGCCGAGATGCGCGAAGCGTTGACCATGTTCGACGCCGGTCTGAAGAAAAATCCTTACGTCCGGCTGACCGGCAAGGACGGCGGCTGGATTACGCTGACGCCGCTCGATGCCCAACCCGATCCACCCAACCTGACCGCGCTCAAAACTGAACTCAATGCGCTGTGGCCGATGACCAGCCTCCTCGACATGGTCAAGGAAACCGACCTGCGGCTTGGTTTCACTGAGGCATTGAGAAGTCCGACGTCCTATGAGACGATGGACCGCTCGGTGCTGCAGCCGCGCTTGTTGCTATGCCTGCACGGCCTGGGCACCAATACGGGATTGCAGCGCATGGCAGGGTTGGATTCCGGCACGACAGCGCGCGATTTGGCCTACGTGAGACGCCGCTACATCAATTGAGACGCCGCTACATCAATGTGGACGCTATGCGCCGTGCGATCGCCACCGTCGCCGATGGCACCTTGCATGCCCGCAATCCGGCCATTTGGGGCAGTGGCACGACTGCCTGTGCGTCCGACTCCAAACACCACGGCGCGTGGGATCAGAACCTCACCACGCAGTGGCATGTCCGCTACGGTGGGCGGGGCATCATGATCTACTGGCACGTCGAGCGCAACTCGCTGTGCATCCATTCTCAACTCAAGTCGCCGTCATCGTCGGAAGTGGCGTCGATGATCGAGGGCGTGCTCCATCACTGCACCGAGATGGAGGTGGATCGCCAGTACGTCGATTCGCACGGGCAAAGCACGGTTGCTTTTGCCTTCAGCCGATTGCTCGGCTTCCAATTGCTGCCCAGGCTGAAGGCGATCCATTCGCAGAAACTGTACCGGCCGGAAACTGCGAAGGCCGATGCTTACCCTGAACTGCAACAGATTCTGACTAGGCCCATCGACTGGGACCAGGTGCGGCAGCAGTACGACCAGATGGTCAAGTACGCCACGGCGCTACGCCTTCGTACGGCTGAAACCGAAGCCATCCTGCGGCGCTTCACCAAGAATAACTTGCAGCACCCCACCTATAAGGCATTTGCCGAACTCGGCAAGGCCATCAAAACCATCTTCCTGTGCCGCTACCTGCACGACGAATCGCTGCGTCGGGAAATCAATGAGGGCCTGAATGTGGTCGAGCAGTGGAACGGCGCGACCGACTTCGTGTTCTTCGCACGTCGCGGCGAGATGGCAAGCAACCGCCGCGAGGACCACGAAATCAGTATGCTCGCGCTGCATCTGATCCAAAACTGCATGGTCTACATCAACACGCTGATGATCCAGAAAGTTCTGGCTCAGCCACATTGGCAGGGCAAGATGACACCCCGCGACTATGCCGCCCTGACGCCGCTGATCTGGGAGCACGTAAACCCCTACGGACGGTTTGATCTCGACATGAACTCCAGACTTGACCTTCCATGATCTTGACCTTCCATGATCGAAATGGCGGCAGGTGACACGACTGCTTGTTCTACCCCTACTACCCGGAGCTGACCCGTGACATGGCGATGAAGATCGGCGGTCAGTATCAGTGCGACCGTGTGACCAGAACAGACTTTGAACAACTTGCAACTGATGTTGGTCTTTCAAAATCGTTAGTAAACAGCCGCGTCACTGAGCTCGCGGAAGCTGTGCACTCTAAGCTGCAAACAATCACAATTGACGCTCCGATTTCTCATCAACTATCAGAACAAATTCAAAACAGATGTACGAGAATCTGTACTTTACAGAAGTCACGCGTCATTATGAAAAAGCCCTCAAGAGGGAAGGGGCGCTGAGCATAGATTATCCGCTTTATGTGTCTGAAATGTACTGCACTGTACTGCCATGTAATGCACATTATTTAGGCAATCAGAATAGCAATACAGGTAGTTTAAAGTCCCAGATTGTCATTGACCGCAATAGCTAGATCCTGCTCTGCGCCGATGTAACGCTCCGTGGTAGCGATGGAGGCATGGCCAAGCAGAAAGCGGATCTGCTCTAGCTCACCCCCGGCTCGGCGGCAGAGCTTGGCGCAGGTTCTCCGTAGATCGTGCGCGCCGAATTGCTCTATCCCTATCTCTCGCGCGGACGACTGGACGATATTCCAGATGGACCAGGTGCTGAGGTTTGCGCCCACCATTCCGCCTTTGGTGACCGAGCGCGCAATCGAGCCCGATAGGATGCCGGCTGCCAAAGTCCAGACATCTACCGCCTCTTTGACCCAGCGCGGGACTGCGACGGTCCGTATACGGCCTCCCTTGCCCGGCATATCCGGTATCACCCAGCGATTATCTCGGATCTGGATCTGTTCGAGCCGGAGTGTGGCCAGCTCGGCCCGACGTAGCGCACAGCCTAGCAAGAGCGCCAGGATGGCAGAATCACGCTTACCTTTGAGAGTTGCTAGGTCCGGCACGCGGAGCAGTTCTCTGCTCTGCTCGTGTGTGAGCCAGTTGCCCATTCGCTGCCCTTGTTGGCGAATATTGGAAAAATCGGCCAGTTCAGCGGCATCTTGCATTCCCAGCGCTCCCATGCGGCGGGCCTCTTCGATCAACTTGCGGACCGCCGAGAGCCGGACATTGATTGTGGAAGCAGCGAGTTTGCGCTCGATCATCGATGCCCGGTAAGTCAGGATCAGCTCCCGCGAGAGCGGCTGGCACCTCTCTCGAACTAGGTGCAGCAGCTCCCCCAGTGCCAATGCGTAACTGCGCTGCGTGTGAGGAGAGGTCACGCCCTGTAATACGGTGAGGACGATTCGCGCAACCGCGTCTTCTTCCGGTATTGTGCGCAAGGTAGGGAGCATGGGGGTAGAGGGTTCCAACATAGCCACTCAGTTCTGTGCTATGTGCTGCAGAATGAAGTTTTCGATATGCTTCCCGGGAAGGTTCCAGAGCGCGTCTGTCTCCCACTGCTCGACGAACTGCGCGGCAAACTCCATGTGTAGTCGGCGCGCTAGTTCGTCATCGCCATAGAGGAAGTCATACAGGAGCCCGGTGGCCAGCAGCCGAGGGCCACCACCGGCATACCCCCAGCCAAATTCCCTCGGCCCGCCTGCCCCGTAAACTTCGACGGCGCGGGCCGGATCGAGCTTGCGCTCTCCGGCGTAGACCTCAAAGCCACCATCCTGGCTGCGCTTGCCTGTGTAGACCACTTCGCTGCGCATCTGCCGTATGCCCATCTTGCTCATTCTCCCTGGCCACTCGGCCACTGTAGTAATGTCCAATGTTTCGACTTCCTGACCCGTAGACGGAGGTACTAACATGACCATTGTTTACGTCGTCTATGAGTGGCTGAATCACAATTCCCTACCCTGCAACCTGCTAGCGGGCTTTCTGACTTGCCTGACTAGCCGTTTGTGGGGCTTTCTGCTGTCGCGGGTGCTGAGGGCCGGTGTCTACAGGTAGTTTACTACGATAATACACATTGTCGTAGGTAATCCCGTGCTACCATAAATTAGGCATTAGTGCGCGTTCGCGCACTAATGCCCCTCAAACCAAAATCATTCTATCTGGAATTATTTCAACATCTTGGCGAGTGAGGAGACTAGATGGCACGTCCTATAAGTTGGCTACCGCGACTTCATGAACTGCGTCGATCCGTCGCAGATTCCGTCCGTTCTCACTACTCATCCTCCGACATCGAACGACTATTTCAGCTACAGCCGCGTCAAGCTCAAAAGATTGCCGCCTTGTTTCCTACCGTTCCGGTCGGAAATGCTCAGCTTGTTCCTCGTGAGAATCTTGCTCAATTTCTCGATCGTCTTGCTATAGCAGATGATCCGGCTGAGGAGTTCTCTAAAATACGTTTGGAGCCAAAACCCCAAGTGCTTCGGAAGAAGTTGCGGCTCCTTGTCCGTCGAGACGAACTGGCGGATATTGATTTGCCGCCCGAAGGTGTACGTCTGGAATTCGGACTTTTTACGGCCAAATTCAGTAACACGGATCAGCTTATCGAAGCGGGCCGCTGGCTTGCACTGATCCTACGTGACCACTGGGATAAAGTGGAAGAGCGTTTCGTTCAACGAGTAGATGTCGAGCCCGAAGATGAGGAAGCACGCCTTGAGCGTGAAGACCTTGAATATTTTCGCAAATTTCTGAAAGAACACCCCTAGACATATAGATATAGTGCATGTAATTCCCTGCAAACGCATGGCATTACATGCACTTGCAGTACATCACCGTTAATGCAATGCGCTACTTTCTGGCTTGTTTATATAGACCTCTTTTGCATGTCGTTGCAGTACATTACATTACATCGCAGTACATTGCAGTACATGAAAGTCGCTGTAATTTCTTGCAATGTGCTTGCTTTACTTGTATTTCATACACATTTGATGTAATGTTGTGAGAGTACAGGCCATGTGTGGCCATGAAAAGGGGGGACAATCCATCATGCCAGTGATTTCTACAGCAAATCCCAAAGGCGGCTCCGGAAAAAGCACCACGACTCTTGTCCTTGCCACGACGCTTGCCGCCAGCGGCGCGACTGTTTGCATTATCGATGCCGACCCGAATCAAAATATCTACGATTGGAAACACTCCGGTTCACCGAACACAAACGTACATGTTGTCGGCGATGTAAAGGAGGATGACATCATCCAGATCATCGAAGACAACGCCAGCAAATACCAATTCGTGTTTGTGGATCTTGAAGGAACGGCCAGTCTTCTCGTTTCTCGCTCCATCGCCTTTTCTGACTTCGTGATAGTTCCTGTTCAGGCTAGTGCCATGGATGTACGTCAGGCAGCCAAAGCGATCCGGGCAATTCGAAACGAGGAAAAGATTCGTCAACGTTCAAATCCGAACGAATGCATTCCATACAGAATGCTCCTAGTTCGCGGCCCGGCCGACGGAGCACCAGTTTCACGATCGCAACGCCGACTCGAAGCTGAGATCGCCGCCAGCGGCACAGCCCGATTCACGAGTTCGCTTGCTCAGCGGGAAGCATACAAGGTCATGTTTGAGAGCCGACTCACACTCCCCGAAATCACTGACGGAGGCAACTTGCCTGCGGCCATTGCAAACGCCACACAGGTAGTCAACGAACTGCTGGTGACAATCAACTCTCTACCTGATATTAAGCAGGAGGTTGCCTAATGGCGTTCGGTCTAAACGACGATGCAAATACGCCCGCTGTCTCCTCGGCTCAGGTGACAACAGACCTCATTGCCAACATCAAGCCGAGGCCTGCTCCACGTCCGGCAGCCAACATCGCCGAGAGTGACAAAGCGGCAGCCGCTGCGGGATTCACAAGTAGGGAACCGGCTGCGAAAACTACGCTCCCGTACGACCGACCGACTCGCCGTAAGCGGAAGCTCGAACAGTGTTACCCATTGTCGATGCGGACTCCTGTATCGATCTTGGAACGATTTATCAGGTATGCCGAAGAGCATAAGCTTTCATATCCTCTTGCTCTTGAAAGCCTTTTGGATGAGAGCGATAAACTTGCAAATCTACGAGCTGGCCGACTCTAAACAGTCGGCCAAAGCTTCAAAAAAGAAGCCGCTCAAATAAAAAATCGGAATTTTTAGGCACTATCTGGACACTGACCAGAGCTAAAAATGGGATTTATATACTTAAATCCCATGGCGATAATCTCAACAGAAAGACCGGTTTGGGGCCGGAATCCCGCGAGCGGAGCAAAAACTATGAACACTGAAAAGAAACCTCTCTGGATCGGCAAAGACGGCTTGGTAATTGTTGGCGTGTCTGGCGAAGGCAAGAGTGTGCTCGATGCTTACATTGTTGAAGCCAAACGAAGCGTTGCAGGCACTCAGGACGACACGAAGGACGCTCCAGTGACGTTTGACGATCTTCTCAAGGTTGCGGCAAGTCTTAACCCGCACCGCAACGTTATGCCGACCCGATAAGGGATTTAGGTATATAGTTCCCCTAAAAATGCAGTAAAATTCAGTATCAGGAGGGCCATTCTAATGGCTACAGTAGCCCAAACAATCCTAACGCCTGTGCCCGATAATTTGGCACTCCGTCGCTACGCCGTAGATAACGCCATAGGCACTCTTCGCATTGAAGGCATGGAACTCGATCCCGAAGAGCGCAAAATCGTTGAGCGGTACGCGCAGGGTGAAATTAGCCTTGCCGAACAAGACGCTTTGATGGATGCGTACTTGGAAAGATACCTTTAAACTATCATGCCAAAATCGGCCGCTCACCAAGATCCACACTGGGACTACGTTCACAATATTCTCAAAAACACACGAGAAATCGTCGACGCCAAAAAATTGGAAAGAGCCGAAAGGTCTATAACCTTCTGCTCAAGCCAGAAACTGCTACTCGACCCGATCAAAGGCCACTTCGACCAAGCGCACCTTCAAGCCATTCATAAACATTTGTTCGAACGCATTTACCCATGGGCTGGAGAACTACGCCGAATCGATATGCATCGACGCGGTTCATACGGCTTCACGCTGCTACAGTTTCTCCAGCCCAATCTTAACCTCCTGTTTGAAAGACTCTCATCAGACAACTATCTTAAAGGGCTTGATTCAAATACCTTCACCCAGCGCGCAGCGCGCCTATTAGGTGAACTGAACACCATTCACCCCTTCAGGGAAGGGAATGGCCGTACACAACGAGAGTTCATCCGTGAATTGGCTGCCGAAGCTGGCCACCGAATAAATTGGAAACACGTCACACAAAAACAGATGTACGATGCATCCATACAAAGCCACAACTTAGGAAACCATTCAGCCATGGTCAACGTCATTTGTACAGCTCTTGAATCCAACTCGCAAGGGCATATTCTCGAAAGCCCCCGGCAACAGAGGATTATCTATAAACGGTCCGGCCGAAGTGGAAGAGAACGATAGATCTCTCACGAACTGCCAACGCCCGCCGCGATTACCTTAAAAAGCGGCCGGGTACAACGTACCTAGCCGCTTTTTTCCTTCATGGTACATCTAACTAGTGCAGCCTCCAGCCATACACGGTAGTACCTGATGCGCGAGGAACACATACGCCATCTTCGACCTTCCAACCAGGCCTATCGCACGCGACCAAGTGTCCCAATTCACCGGATTTCCAAAGTTGATAGGCACCCAAGCCATCCTGCGAAACAGCCCAATTACCGATGACCTTGCCCTCCGCTCCCGCTGTAAATCCCCGGATGCGGCCATGATCAAACCCAACCCAGTACGATAATGCCGAGATCACGCAAAAGACCACCGAAACTCCTAAGAAGGCAATACCTAAACCCTTCATCAGTTCCTTTCGGCCTTCACGACGAACCAGAGCATTTAGTAGAACGCGGCCCATCGATCTCTGCATCCGGTTTCGAATGGCTAGCGAATCGGCCCGTGCTGCCTTCTCAACCTTCTCGAATACCCCTTGAACCGTCTGATCTATTTTCTTCGGAACCTCATCGTACAACGCAGCCATGTGGTCCACCTGGCCCTGTACGATCTCAACAACCGCCTCTCGAACCGAGTGCTCGACCCTCTCGCGAATCGCTTCGCCGTCTCCGGCCGCGGTCTGGATTTTTTCTAAGAGCCCTTGCACGGTTAGTTCGATCTTTCCAGGGACTGCTGCATATATGTCACTATAGCGTCCCAGGACGATCATCAAAGCCCAAACAGCATCGGTCGGATCGATGCCGAACTGCTCGGCGAGATGCTGTACACGCTCACGTTCGGACTCTGAAAGATCAGCCAAAAAAGCTGAATATAGACTCTCATTCGGCGTTGGCATCGGCGCACACCTCGTCAAAGACGTTCGTTGCGCAGGCCCGGCGCCACCGCTCAATCTCCGCTTTGCTGCCCAATGTGGAAGTCTGCCAGGCCTTCTGCAGTGTCAGGCGGTTGCTCTGGACAAGATTCGCAACCCTGGTTGCCAGCTTCGGCAAATCCAAAGTCCGGCCACCACGCTCCTCAAGATCCTTTTTGAGAGCCGACTGATTGAAAATGTCGAACATCGAAACCGATGCCCCGTAGAACTGGTTGCGAACTACATGAAGGGCTCCGCGATGCATGATCCTGGCATAATCATCGAGGATTTCCACGCTGTCCCGCTGATTATTGATGACGAAAAGGGAAATTACTGGATAGCCCAATTGTCCGAGTTGCTCGTCGAACATCTCGCCGTTGCGCCCGATGCCTTCCGTATTCCGCGCAGCTGTATTGATGACGATTTCAGGGGTTTTTGCGGCCTCAACAATGTCGAGGAGGTCGAGCCAGCCATCGTTTTCGTCCAGGTTAACGAGAGAAAATCCCTTCACATCCTTCTGATAGGCTTTACCGACATCCGGGTTTGAGCTGTCGGTTTCGACCAACGTAACCTTTCGCCCCTTCACTTCGAGGTAGTCCAACAATGCGATGGATGTCATCGATTTGCCGACTCCACCTTTACCGCCTGTGACCATGAATACGCGTGCCATCTGTCTACTTCTCGCTTTCTATCCCGAGGGGATTGTTGAGGCTAGAGCGGTCTGTCCGGCCGCATTTCGAAAGAACTGTTTCTGCCAGATCTCGTGTTGACGTGCGTGGTGCGGTTTGTACGCGACGTGCTGTCCGCAGGGATTGTGTGAGAGGCTTTTCCATTTTTCGCAGCTTCCCGTACGGCTTCACCCATGTATGCCGATAGCTGGTCCTTGGAGATTGAGACGCCCTCTAACGTCAACAACTGAACCAGCATGTTGCGGGTGTAGCCTTTCTCCCGCAATTCTTTGAGCAAGGGATACCACTTCATTACCACTCGTTTGAGGGGAAGTTCGTCCGGCTCTGGGAGTGGTTCGCTCAGCTTTTGTCGTAGCTTTTCCTCGATCTTGTGAGCCGCTTCCCGATTCATTGTTGGAATACTCGCCCGTGTTTCTGGACTCATATTGATCACCTCCATTTCTGTTTCTGCGACTTTGTGAATGTCATTGTGAGGGCATTCGTATTTCATTGCGCATCCATGTTGAAAAGTTTGTATGGACGATATGAAGCTTTGCGGATGCTTGAGATTTCCTTCGGAACTCTGCCGCGGAGCGGCTCTATTGCCTACGAGAAAATATAGCACGACTGACAACATTTATGTAGTATACTGAGGACCATCTAGTAAGACTGGAAGGCAAGATAGGTTCTGTCATGACGAAAACTCCCTTCGGTCGTTTCCTTCATGCCACCGGCTCATTCCAATCCGCTTCGCTACTCGGAAATGAGCCTGAACATCTTGCTCAGGGCTTCGCCCCGAGACCCCATAAGCAGAGCACTAAAGTGTTCTGAACTTCACCAAGGATGCGGCCATGGCACGCCAAAAATCAGACATTAAGCGCAAACGTTATACCGTTCGCTTGCTCGATACAGAACTCGAACACATACAACAAAATGCCAATGCCGCAGGCATTACAGTCAGCGAATTTCTTCGTCGTTCCGCACTAAATCGGCGCATACATTCGCGCATTAAAGCGCAAATTCTTGGGCAGATAAGCAGACTCGGAGGACTACAAAAGCACCTCTTGATGCAAATAAAAGGACACCCATACGAAGACGAACTTCGCGGAAAGCTCAATATCCTACTTGCAGAAATTCATACAGTGCTTCGCGCAATAAGCAACACGGAAGGAGATTGAACTTCCAAATGATTGCAAAAGTCCAACCATCGCGAAAGGGAACAAGCAGTCCAGGAAAACTTGTAAAGTACCTCACGCAGGAGCGCGAATTTTACGTAAGCGCCGAGCCGTCATCGTTCAATAATCTCCAAAACTATCTAACTATTCCTGGTCCTCAAAATGAACCAACACGGCGTTTGCGTGGCGACGTAATTCTTTCTACAAACCTCGCAGGACTTGATACGGCTGCCGCCGAGATGAATGGCGTAGCCGCACTCAACATGCGTTGCAAAGACCCAATTGTTCACTTTGAATTATCTTGGCCACATGATGAACATCCCACTAAAAGCCAGTGGGCAGACTCTGCATATCAGAGCTTGAAAGCCCTTGGTTATGACCAACATCAGTATCTTATTGTTGCCCATGACGACAAGAAGCATTTTCATATTCACGTTATGGTCAACAAGATTCATCCTGAAACACTCAAGGCCCATAATCCGCATCAAAACTGGCCAACGCTCCACAAAGTCGCCAGACGACTTGAAGCAAAGTACGGCTGGAAACATACCCCAGGTCTAGCCAAATGGAATGACGATAAGCAGGAAGCCGTGGCTCTTAGTGCAAACGAGCGGCAACAATACCGAGACACAAAAAGTACGCCAACGGTACCTGCAGCACAATTCGAACATCATCAGAACGCTGAATCCTTGCAGACATATATTCGAAGAGAGGTCGCTACAAAACTTCAACAACTACTCAGACAACCAAAAGTCGGATGGGATGAAGTTCATGTACTTCTCGCCAAAGCTCATCTCCGTATGGAGAGAGGCGAAATGGGTGGATATACAGTTGTCTCAATTGATCATGGTGTTCGCGTCAAGGCTTCAGACGTATTTCGCAACAACTTCGCAGGAAAAGCTAACCGTGAGCGTACTGAAAAACAGCTTGGTTCTTGGACAGAGCCTGGCTTGTCGTTGCTAATGGAAACCAGTACAAAAAACACGCACGAGAAATTCGAATTCGCTAAATCATCCTCACAAGGGCAATCAAGAGATCAACAACGGAGGGATGAACGTCGAACAGAACGTCTTCAGGCACGACTCGAACTGAAGGAAGACTATTCGCTCTATAAAGAACATCAGCTTGCACTCTGTAAGGAACTCACAGAAGAAGGCAAGAAACAAAAACAGATTCTCACAACGCGTCTCATGGTGCACAAAAAGGAGATCAGAGCTCGAAGTCTGACATGGCCAGCAAAGAAGATTCTGCTATCCGAAGCTGTTTCGAAATCGGTGATCGATATGCACGCATATAGACAGGAGATTCTTCACAAGCGCAAAGGCACAGCGCCGAAGGATTACCGTTCATGGGTTGCAGATCAAGCCGAGGCGGGAGACGAACGCGCAGCGGCTCAGCTTCGCGGATGGCACTATCAGGATCAAAGGAACCAACGTAAGCTTGAGCAACGTCTCGACAAGAACCATCTTCACATTGGTCCCTCTGATCTTGAAACAAATGAGGACTCACGTGAATGGGCAGACCTCGTTCAAGCCCGACTAGAGAAGGAACGTCAAGACCTCGTGTTGCAGCGACAGATCACAGCGACCCGAATTTGGCAGATCAATAGGACAACAGGAGATGTTTCCTACTCAGTTAATGGCAAAGTTGCGGTAGTGGATCGAGGGAAAATTCTCTCGGTTCTCAATCATGAGGAGGCAGCCATTGTTTTCGGACTCGAAATGTCAATTAAGAAGTATGGAACGCGTCTGACGTGTACCGGCTCTGATGAATGGAAAAAGGCGGTTGCTCACGCTGTAATCCGCCACGGAATATACGTCCAGTTTGCCGATCCTGAGATCAATCGCCTCATTCAGCAGGAACAGAGAACCGCGCATCCCTTGCAACGTCAATTGCTGCGTCTTGGTGGTCTTCAGGATCGCCTCGCAGGAGCAGACACCGATGAATTGACATTCCAAAACGAAACGGAAGTGTACCAACTTCTGTCGTCCATCAATCCAAATGGCAACGCCAAGCAGATTCTCCAAATTTTGCGCAATTCATCGGATGAGAAGACCCAGGTCAACTTTGGAGGGATGTTGACTATTCAATACGAACGTCAAGACGGAGCGCAACCTTGCTATCGAATCATCTTCAAACCAGATCTGAAACGAAGTGCGCTTGAGCGAGTCGAAAAGTCGATTCTCACAACACGAAGCGCCATTCAATACAATATTCGCGTTCGAGGAAAAGAAGGCATGAGCCGATGACAGCAGACGAGCTCCAGGCACTCATTTTGACTACATTTCTCCCGCGAGTGGTGCTGATTGTGGGAGATCGGCCATTGTTGTCCGTCGAACGCATTCGCGTATTGACAACGATTGCTCTCGAATACCTTGGCAGAACAACTCAGAAGATGCAACTCTGGGGGTACTGCTCTGCCTTCAACCCACTTGCATTTGTCGAAACAATCATGCCTCCTAACTTCCATTACCTCATTCAGTCAGATCGGATCATCTTTGATCCGATCAGAACCGCGCTCTCGAATCACCCTGTAATCTACAACCTTGATTCGCTTTCAGATGAATATGCTCTACTTTCCGCCTATGGACACCCTTCTCGCTGGTTGTCATGTAGCACTGATTTAATGCGATATGCGTGGATTCCAGACCTTGCAGTTCGCCTTACCACCGATCCTATATTCAAACATCATCATGCGTCAGAAGAAGGTTCTCTTCAGGTGCGCATCGATAACGCTCCACTCTGCACCATCCCTCCGTCAGTCACAGGAGCAAATCTTGCTACAACCATCGTCAGCCGGGCATACCTAACAGGATGCAGAGAGGCTACCCTTCACACATTCGGTACTTCACAATGGAAACTTTTTGAAAGGAAACTCTTGCCAGATCCTGCTCAATACTTTGCAGAAAGGCTAAAAGCTAGAGAAAAGGACGCTCGCATCTACCGTTTACCAAGCCGGACCTACGCACTTCACTTGCTTGCAGCCGCAATCGGAACGGCGCCGGCCAGCGCTTTACTGCGAACATTAAGCCTCGATATGGCTAAAAACGAGACACGCTTTCAGCCTGTGCAACAAATTCTAGAAGTTCACGTAAGCGCGTCGCCTTACGACGACGCGGAACTTGTATATCACATCCGAGAAAAAGCAACCGATACATCAACCCTACAGGCCATATATATAGATGCATCGCGTCAACCAAAAACAAACGCGCAAAACAACCTCTCCAGGAAGTATGCGCCTCGTCGGCGTAGCCGCTCTCAAAGCCGTTCGAAGTAAAAACCTTCGGCTTCGGTCCCCGATAACGGGCGTATTTATGTGTGCGATTTGTTACATATTTGCCGTAAAAGAGGTATTATATTTGGAAGGACTGCCAGAGTGCTAAACTCCCTCCAAGTCGAATCTTCGCCTCTTTTTAACGATCTCATACAGGCGATTGAGGATTACGGAACATGTAGCAAAATTTCTTCAGATCAGGAGAAAAGAATCCTCAAGCTTTCACGTTCATTTGATCCAACTCTGATCCAAGAACATCTCGCAAAACTGACGTCCTACACCGTTGTCGTTGCAGCTTCGTATCAAGTACGAGAACAGAACTCAGTAACATCGCGCTTTGACGATCAGGTTCAGCGTTATGATCGGCTTCGCTATCTTATCGATACTGATTTTGAGCAGCGCGAAGGAACCATACGCCAAATAAAACAAGTCGATCAACTGCTCGCCTATCTTGAAGATTCGGCTAGTATGCCTCCAAGCATTAGCAGAGATACGGCTGCTCTTTGTACAAACACCATTTATGGAGATTTCAGCAACAATGATCTCCTGGATGCGCTAACCGCAAATACGGCATTGAATACAACCCGTGCAATTTCGCTAAAGGAAATTGCAACGTTAAGCTGCCACAACGATGGCGGTCATAATGCCTACTCAATTAAACCTCTTGCTGATAAATCTCTAGAACTATCCGACATTTTCCAAGACATTCGATTAACGCTGAACGATCTTCTTCAGTATCAATCAGTGTTTGATCCGGCACGATACGCTTCTGTGCTCGACTCGACAAAAACTGCGTCGGAGCACAACGTTTCTGACGAGCTTTCTCAATCTGCCTCTCACGATCATGATCGCGGGATCAACTCCAACGAAGCTCTTAACCGTGCGCACGAGTCGCGTACAGAAAGCGAAGCCACGAGTATGGCAAACACAGACACAGTCATCGATGCTCCCGTAACCAAGCGTAGTCGGCGTGCCGCGAAGACCATCGAAGCTAACGAAACACCGGCACCGTCAGAAGAGCATGCTGCCGTTGAGGAAGCAGCAACCATCGACAACGAAGAACAGCGTCACCTTGCCGCAATGGAGAAAGAATCGGGCGCGCCCGTGAAGGGGTCCTACCTTCGTGAAGGGGAAGGCTACGATTTGCTCTCTCCAGAGCAAAAAGCTGTGTGTGACAAGGATTTTCAGTCCCATCTCGAAAAGAGAACCAGGCCAATCGAGCAACGGGAAGGAGAATCCAAGGAAGGCGCACTACTCCGTGCAAAGTACGAGTATTGCGAATCCCGACAAGAGCACACCGCTCGACATGGCAAAATTGCCCAGACCATGCTGAAAAGCAAGATCAATTGCCTCAAGACGGACCGGCTTTCGTTCTCTCTGATGAATCCCGACGTTACGAAGGAATTTCTTGCGACAGCTTTCTACCACAATGCCGTCGTGACCAAAGGTCTGAAGAGTTTCGACCGGGAGACCTTTGCCAAGTGCAAGAACGCTGCTCAACGCGAATTTGCAGCCTTTGCGTCGAGTATCGAAACTGGAAAAGCCGGTACCAAGCAGTTCAACAACACCTTTGCTCTCGGTATTCAGCGGCCGCCTATCGGCAGTCCCAGCAACAACCTTCGCATTGCAGTCAGCCCACTTCCGGGAAAGCGCGAACAGCTTGCTACCATCTTTGGCAAGTGTGCTTTCTATCACTCCAACCGCTCAGGCCGTACACCTGAAGAGCGCGAACAGCGGAAGGTTGCCAGGACCAAGCAGCAGTCGGATCTTAGCCGCTAATCCACAACCTACCGACACAGAAGCACGATATGGCTGGCACTAATGTGCCGGCCATATCTGTCAAGACCTTAGCAAATTACCGCATTTCAGAGAGGTACAAACCATGTCTTCGGGATTGTACGGTGATCATGCACGATTGCTTAATCAAATGGCGCAACACCTGAAGCTTTGCACTCCGCATAATCAATTCGTGCTTGGAGCACATCCAACGGTTACAACCAACGATGCAATTCTCGCATCGACATTCTTCGATTCGATTTACGGCTACCCAGGTGGAAAAAATCTCGTGGAGAAAATGCTTTCCGCTGTAACACCCGGCCGCGATCAAAAATTCCAAGTATTGGACATCGTGTCCGTATCAGTATCGTCATCAGAGTTCGACGAGACTATCGCCTTCAGCTTCAATGCGATGCCCGGCAAAGAGCCGCATACAGCCCAACTCTTCAAAGAAGCAGCAGAGTACGCACAGCGACGTGCTGGCACTCTTGCACGAACCATTGCGCCACCTAGTCGCGCGATCACGCAAAGGGAGCGATAACCTATGTCTCAGGCTGAAATACCAACACTCTATCGGACGCCCCAGAATCCGGGGTATCTTGGCAAGTACAACTGGCCAGCTCTTGGAGCCGGAATCATTGCCTTTGTCATCACAAACATCATCACAACACAACACATGGCATCGTATTTTGAATACCAGCCAGCTCTAGGACCGGCGCTAACCACAATTGGTAAGGTAGGTCTCTATTCGCCTCACGAATGGATCGTCTGGGTCATGAAGTATGGCAACACAAACGATCCTGCTATTCGGCAGCCGATGTTGCATTCAATCCTCATCGCAGCAATTGGATTTGCCGTATCTCTTCTTCTTGTCGCAGCCCTAAATATCCATCGCAATAAGAACCTCACGGACAACATGGAAGACCTTCACGGAAGTGCACGTTGGGCCACGGAAGAAGAAATTAAGAAATCCGGATTGCTCGATCGGAAAGATGGAGTGTACATCGGTGGCTGGCGCGAACCGAAGAAGGACATTCTGAAATATCTTCGGCATGGTGGGCCAGAGCACATCCTTGCTTTTGCACCAACGCGATCCGGCAAAGGTGTCGGTCTTGTTATTCCATCTTTGTTGGCATGGGAAGGCAGCTCCGTAATCTTCGACATCAAAGGCGAGAACTGGGATAAAACGGCGGGCTACAGAACTGCTGCAGGCCAAGTATGCTTTCGATTCTCTCCCGTCGAAGAAAACAGCGCCAGAATAAACCCACTGGCCGAGGTACGAATTGGAACGCTACGTGAAGTGTCCGACGCACAGAACATTGCAGAAATGCTCTGCCGTACAGGCAAAGAGAGTTCACAGGACGAACATTGGATCAAATCCGCAAGCAGCCTTATTACTGGGCTGATTCTTCATCTCTGCTACGTTGCACGTAACCAGGGGCGCTTTGCAACACTTACCGAACTTGCCAATGCGCTCACACCTCTTGCTTCCGACCTCGATACTGTCATCATCGACGATGCAGAAGGCCCAGTCGATGTCGTGCGGACTTACTTTTCCATGCTCATGGAAACGAACCATGCGCTGCCCAACAATCCGTGGAGGTCACGGAATGGAACGGAGACGCGCACTCATCCGGTTGTTTCGGAAAAAATGCAGGAAATGCTCAACCGAGAAGACAAGGAATTCTCTGGAGTCCTCTCAACAGCCAAGACAGCTCTCCAACTTTATTCCGATCCACTCGTGCAGCGCTGTATCAGCGCGAGCGATTTCACAATCAACGACCTCAAGCATTTCAAATATCCGGTCAGCCTCTATTTGGTGGTGCCTCCCAGCGACATCGAGCGTCTGAAGCCGCTTATTCGCCTCATTTTTACGATGACGGTGAACCGGCTCACCGAAGAACTTGAAGAAGTACGCAATGCGCGAATCAAACAATCTTTGAAGCCTGGAGAAGAATTCACGCTGCGCCCAGACCATCGTCTTCTGCTTCTCATCGATGAATTTCCAACTCTTGGAAAGATGCCGATCTTTCAAACTGCATTCGCGTACATTGCCGGCTACGGAATCAAGGCATATCTGATCACACAGGACACAGAACAAATTACTGATGCCTACGGCGAACACGAAAGCATCATCTCCAACTGTCACATCCGCATAGCCTACGCTCCCAACAAAAGCAAGACTGCCGAAGAAATTTCCAAATGGGCAGGTACAGCGACAATTCTCAAGACTCAAGTCAGTTACAGTGGCACTCGCTCAAGCCCACTTGCAACATCCGTTTCGACAAACGTCGATGCCCTTCAGAGGCCCCTCATCACGGTTGATGAATTGATGCGCCTGCCTGGGCCTGTCAAAGAGGGTGAAGGCCGCGAGCAACGAATTGTCGCACCTGGGGCAATGCTGATCTTCATTGCGGGACAATCGCCTATTTTTGGTACACAGTTGCTCTACTTCCAAGACGAAACGCTCAACAAACGTTCGAAGACGCTCCCGCCAGTCAGCGGTTACATCATTGAACACAACGGCGACATTTTGTCGCAAGGCAAACTCTACAAAGCAGACCACAATGCGCCAACTGTAAAAACAGTTCCTGGCCCTACGTCTGTCACCTCCACAGAACAGCTCACACTGCCAACGGCTCTTGCGGTTCCCGTAGAGTCAGCCACAAATAATAGCGACGTAAACAATACTGCAGACAAGCAGATCCACACCAATTCCGAGGTCGAATTGATAGAAGACATCGATCTCGATAACAAATCCGAGTCTGATTCGGACGTTGATGCGTACGGCGGCAAACCAGGTGCATTGACGAATGCCTTTGAAGAGGCAAATGAAGGCATTGAATCATTCGACCAGCAGTTTCGTCTTTATACGTTGGAAAAGACACCGGTAGGAGCCAAGAATGAGCGTTAACAAGCGCCGGTTGCTTATCGCAATCAGCATTCCGCTTACTATGGCGATGCTCGTTGTTGCCGCCGGATTCCTCGGAATCCGGCTCAATATCGCCTCGAATTCACTACCTTATGGTCTCTACCGAGTCGTTCCAGAAGGGCAGGGAAAAGACGTCCTCTTTTGCCCAACAGGTGCAATCGAAACAATGACTATTGAACGAGGCTATCGCCCCAAAGCTCTTGGCTGTAATGACGGATATGCGCCCCTTCTGAAACCAATTTCAGCACATGCCGGCGACCAGATTGAAATTTCAGAGACGGGAATTTCGGTCAATAACAAACTGCTGCCCAACTCGAAGCAATTTAAAACGGACGGCCACGGGCGCGCACTTCCGCATATGCCGTATGGCAAATACACGGTTGAGCCCGGCACCATTTGGGTTGTTTCAACATACAACCGTTACAGCTTTGACAGCCGGTATTTTGGTCCAGTGTCACTGCACGGAAAGGTAAAATATGCCACACCTCTATGGATTTTCTAAACAATTTTCTTTACTCGCTATTGCAGCATTCGCTATCGGCGCTGTCGCGTGGTCTGGACATCTGTACACGCTCATCGTTTTGTTGCTACTGCCGCTGCTCTTTGCCCACTGCACAGGCACCGCTACACGTCTTGTACTTTTGTTCTGCTACTACGCAGGATCAATCTGGCCGGTGATGCAAGGAGCCGCGCAATTCTTCGGTCCAACTGCATCCATGCATCCGCTCTCGATCCTCACGCTTTGGCTGGTTTCGTCGGCTGTACTCACATTGCCGTGGTTCTGGATTGTCTTTTTCAAACACAAATCATCTGAACTTCTCTTTCCAATCGGCATCTGCATTACAGCTCTGCTCCCCACTGGCGTCGTCAACCCACTCACCATTGCAGGCATACTCTTCCCCGGTCTTGCATGGGTCGGCCTTGCCCTTACAATCGCCATTTTTGGCACCCTCATTAAACATACTCGTTACACTCTCATTGCTACCGCGATGATTGCTGCGATTTGCTATGTATCGCATCCAGCCGCGCCTGCAGCGCGCGGTTCTTGGGAAGCACATCAGACACAGCTCGGCGGTGCCGAAATTACCCGTGAAACGCCGCAGCAAATTTTCAAGGCTGCGGACTTCATCCAATCAACTGCTCTTCAATCCCGAGCAACTATTCAGGTCTTCCCTGAAGCCGTTGTTTCGCATTGGACACCAATCGCAGACGAATTTTGGCAGGATACTCTTACAAGTTTGCGGAACAATCATCAGACGATCATCTTTGGCGCGGAGCAAAGCACTCGCATCCCAGGCCAATACCTGAATCTATTGCTCGTTCGTGGTCAGTACACTGCAACCTATCAACAACGCGTACCTATTCCATACGCGATGTGGAAGCCCTGGAATCACACAGGCTTTCCATTGTATTATTTTGGCCCTGCCACACTTACTATCGGACAATGGAAGACCGCTCCTGTAATTTGCTATGAACAACTCATCATGGCACCAATTCTGATCTCGATGACGCAAAATCCAGATGTAATCGTATCAGTAGCTAATGACTATTGGACGAACGACACGTACATCGCCGAAATTCAACAAGCGGCTGTTACCTCTTGGTCTAGGCTTTTCCGCGTTCCTCTCATCATTGCGACAAACCGATGAAATACAACATTTTCAAATCGCTAATCTCTATCGGCATCGCTATCGTCGTCGCCGGCGCTTGCGCACAAACGCCAGGCTCGGCGCCCAACTTCAATAACAACAAATTTTCCGAAACTCAAATGATTTATCTGCTCAAGAGCTGTGCTCCACGAGCTGCTACGAACACGATGCTGGCTGTTGCAACAACAGAATCGGCTTATCATCCGTATGCAATAAGCCTCAACAGCCCCGTTACCCTTGCCAAAAGGTTCGGTCGTCCCAATCAGACGATCCAGCTTCAGAGGCAGCCAGAATCGCGCGACGAAGCGCTTCTTTGGATGCGCTGGCTGCTGCAACACAACGTGACCGTATCTATCGGTCTCTTGCAAGTCAATTCTGACAACGCTGTGCGATTCCATATCGCGCCGGAGGATCTACTCGACCCATGCACCAACATCGCAGTTGGTTCTCAGCTTCTTGCCGAGGCTTTTGCCTCTCAAAAACAATTCAATCCCAACGACCAGGCTGCGCTCTTGCGTGCCCTCTCGGTCTACAACAGCGGCACCGCCAGTCTCGGCTTTTACAACGGCTACGTCGCTCAGGTTCTCAAAAACGCCAAACGATAAGGTGATACCTCATGCTCACGCCCCGGTCCTCTCGCATGCTTCGCACACTTGGAATGCAAAGTACAATGAACAGCGACTTTCAACAATTCAGGAATCTTGCCTTCAGCTCAGGCTATTTTGCGTTCGTCGGTTGTCTTATATTTTGTTTATCTCTCTGGATGTGGCTTTGGCACAATACTCACTTTCAGGACACTACCGTTTTTAAAATCTCGGGTGGCATTCTTGCTGTATTCAGTTTTTACCTCTATACGCATATTCGGAGAGGTTTCGGGTCTTTCTTTATCATTGCCGTCATCACTGGATTTATCGCCATCTGTACTCCTTCATCGAGTCTGTCAGCGTTCACATCTAATCCCTTCGGATCGATCTCTGTCTTTATCAATCTGGGCTTATTTGTCTATGGCTTTCGTGCTCATTCCATACGGGGTATCATCATCAACGCTATTCTCACCCTTGCCATCATTTGTACCTTCTGGTTCAATCCTCAACTCGTCTCTCCTTGGATTCTTGGTCTTACCGGTATTTCACTGATGTTTAGTGCTTGTATCTGTCGCTATTTTGTGTTTCTGAATAGCTACTACTGATTCTGTTTCCTTCCTAAAAACTCCTACCGCTTTAAGGGGAGGGGCGCAAACGTCCCTGCCCTCGCTACGACCCGCACGCGGTTCTCCGCTACCCACCCCAGCGGGGATGAAAACCCCGCAACACCCCCACACATTTTGGTCTGCCCGGCGAAAACTGTACCAGAATCACTGAGAGAAACTGGTATGGAGGAAGGATTCAATGGGTAAGCGTTCGAAGTTTGGAGCCGAGCAGATCGTAGTAATTTTGCGTCAGATAGAAGTGGCTGTGGCGAACGGCAAGACGACAGCCCTGGCGTGCAAAGAGGCAGCCATCGCCGAGCAGACGTACTATCGCTGGCGCAAGGAATACGGTGGCCTACAGGTCGATCAGGCTCGTCGTCTGAAAGATCTTGAGCAGGAAAATACCAAGCTGAAGCGATTGGTTGCGAACCTGAGCCTGGACAATTTGGTTCTGAAAGATCTGGCCTCGGGAAACTTCTAAGCCCTGAACGACGCCGCGTTGCGGTGGCTCATGCTTGCGAGCGCGGCATGAGCGAGCGCCGGGCGTGCCAGTTGGTGCATCAGCCACGCGGCACGCAGCGCTACCAACCGACGCAACGCGCCGACGAAGATGCTTTGACGCAGTCGATCATTGCGCTTGCCAGCCAGTATGGCCGTTACGGCTATCGTCGCATCACGGCGTTGCTGCAGCGAGCAGGCGTGAAGGTTGGCAAGGATCGCGTAGAAAGAATCTGGCGTCGTGAAGGGCTGAAAGTTCCTCAAAAGCAGAAGCCGCGCGGCCGCTTGTGGCTGAACGATGGCTCGTGTGTGCGCCTGCGTCCAGAGCGGCCGAATCACGTCTGGTCGTATGACTTCGTGAGCGCGAAAACGCAGGATGGGCGCACGGTGCGCATGTTGAACCTCATCGACGAATACACGCGCGAGTGCTTGGCGATTCGTTGTGAGCGCAGCTTTCCGAGCCACAAAGTGATTGACGTGCTGGCCAATGTGATGGTGATGCGCGGCATCCCAGAGCATATTCGTTCAGACAACGGACCGGAGTTCGTGGCCGATGCGCTGCGCGAATGGCTGAAGAATACAGGCGCGAAAACGCTCTATATCGAGCCCGGATCGCCGTGGGAAAACGGCTATTGCGAATCGTTCAACAGCAAGTTGCGCGATGAGTTTTTGAATGGAGAAATCTTCTACTCGATCAAGGAACTGCGCGTGCTGGCCGAGCGCTGGCGCGTGCACTACAACACCATCAGGCCGCACTCGTCACTCGGTTACCGAGCACCTGCGCCTGTAACCAAGCTCGACGAACAGCAGGGGCATGGAACAGTGGAAAGCAAAATGCGCTTCCCACTGTCCCACACCCCCGACGGCGACGGATTGAATCTGAATTCCGTTGCGCTACACTAACTGAACTACTGGTACAAAACTTCGGGCAGGCCAAAAAGATCAGATCAAATAATACATAAATGATGTAATATAATTGGTTAGAGGAAATGACCAGCCCATGAATTCGACTCTTGGAATCCTGCCTGAGACTCGCCGCAACCCAGCTGCGATAATCACAAGCCTTTTTTGCAACCTTTCCATTATCGGACTGTTGTTTTGCTTTGGAGCAACGGCGGTGCATCGTCTCGCTCCTCAGAAATACATGAAGACGGATCTTTATCTACCGCCCCGACCCACGCCGCTGCATGTCTTCAAGATGTCTCTACCTCCTCAAGCCACTCGGCCGGCAGAGCAGTCTTCTGTCATTCAAAACATTCCTCCTGTCCAGAAGCCAAGAATACAGGTTGAAAAACCTGTCAATTCTCCTGAACCAGGTCCCCTGACTCTTCCAGAGTCGAAATCGCCCGAGATTCAAATTGCACACAATACTCCGAACATCGTACTGGCGCCACAGCCAAAAGCCGCGATCAACATCACTCAATTGCAAAATATGACTGTTCACACCCAAGAATCAGTAGTTGGTGCTCATTTTGGACAGACTACAGGGCAAAAAAGCAACTCCAAGCAGACAGTGGCTACAGCGCGTTTTGGTTCCTTCCAAACAAGCAGCGCAAACAAGCCGAGCGGCCAGGTATCCACTGCCGCTATCCCTAGCCGAGTAGCTATAGGAATAGCCTCTGTACCAAAAGTCTCGTCATCACCATCTGTAACCGAGGTTGAGGTTTTATCAGGTCCAAAACCCGAATACACCAACGAAGCGCGGCAGTTGCACATTCAAGGCACAGTAATTCTCCACGTTGTCGTCACTGCCTCGGGCCAGCTCAGAGTGCTCGCGATCATTCACGGACTTGGACACGGCCTCGATCAATCGGCAGTCAAAGCCGTTGAACGATACCGCATTAAGCCAGCCACTCGGGACGGAATTCCGGTCGATACAACAACGAATATCACTATCACATTTCAACTTGCGTAAACGAAAGAGAACACATGGCTATCGTTGCTGTTATTCAGAGCAAGACAACTTCACATACGCGGAGGAGAATCGTGGCACCCAAAGAATCGCGTACACAGATGCGACTCACAATCGATTCATTCTACACACTTCACTATTTCAATCAGCTCTTTGCCGTTTTTGGTATTGCCACGAAAAACGCACTTGCCGAAAAAATCATGACACAATTCTCATCGCAAGAAGCAGAGTCAAAACTCGCTATCTTCTATGCGGGGCCATGGCTTGAAATTCCCTTTCAGAGAATTGATACATCGATCGTCTTTCCCCTAACTACAGCCATTCGAGACGAAATTGACCGTGTTGGGCTCTATGTCCTCGGCGGGGTCAATCGGTCACGTACCTTCAGAATCATGGTTAACTATCTGGCTCACGCGCACAAGATTAAGAAGCCTATACGGGTTCAACAGAACTACTAAGCGAGGTTAATCCGGATGGTAGATGATCGCAACAAGACGCAGTTAACCAAAGACGTGACGGCCGCAGCTGCCCTCTGGTTGCAGGAGCATGGCTTCAAGCCAATCGAGACCGAGGTTCATGTTAAAAAGATGGCTGGACAGCCGATCTTGCAGCCGTCATCACGCCTACAAGGACAGAACTGATCGCAATCAAATTGCTCATTCGGCACAGATACAGACCGTAGGTCAGGAAAGGACTCCAGATGAACATCCCCTGCAATAAAACCGACCACGACATTCTTGCGATGCAAGACCGTTTGATGGATCGTATCGTCGCACTTGATGCTGAGCTTGCCGATGAATTCAAAGAATTTACAAGAATCTATCGCCGCCAATTTCTACCGTTGAGAGATAAAGAGAGGGCTTATGATGCTGCCAGAGAAGCCTTTTCGCTATGCCACTCCTACAAGTCAGATAGAAATTACAACATCAAGCGAGTTCACACAACAATTCAAGGAAGAAAAACTATGCATCAAGTATGTGCAGTATTAACTGCTCTAGCACTAACCGCAGTATGTTTTGGATGTCGGCAAACGAATCATCTGTTCTCAAAATCAAACATCTCTGAGCCAGCATCCGGCTCTCAGTAGACAATTACTACCGGCGTATAGCCAGCAGATGCAGTTCGAAAAACTACGCACAAGAGGATGTCGCGATCACAACGACGTGCTCGTTTTTATGTGTAGATCGATATTATGCGACTGTTTGGAACGTTAAAATAATACATAAATACCATCAAATAGATAGTAATATTAGCGTAATGATCGAGATTGTTTTGTCAGTCAAGCTCGATCCGGGAGGATTTTTATGGCGCTATTTGATCGACTGAGTCTCCGAATCAGTCAAGCAAATGATGCAATCAGGTCTGGTGCTATTACTCAGGGATCATTTCCTTGGGAGCGTCGGCAAATGTCCACGAAGGACATCAACAAGGAGTACGGCAGTGTCGGACTTGAAGTCTTCAACAACTACCGCAAAGCTAGCGAAAAGGGCAAAGGCGCATTACGCAAAGTGCGCAATAGCAGTCTCGATGCATTTCGTTCTCTTACTGAGGACGATTGCCGGAAGATCAACAAAGAGCTTGAATCTGGTAAGCTCAAGTTTGATCGCGTGGTCGAAGTCTTGGGAGAGCGTGGTGTCAAGGGGGTTCAAGCCTACCGGGCAAAGCACTACTATGAGCCTGCCGAAATTACGGGCAAAGGAAATCGTGAACCGCTACTCACGAGTATTCCGCAATTCAAGGCTCGACAAGACAGGAATGGTATTCATTACTTCGACAAACATCAGATAGGTTTGTCGGAACGGGCTGCTTTTGTAGATCGTGGCTCCAAAATCGAGATCACGGAAGCAAAAAACAAAGCTACAGTGGCCGCGGCACTAGAACTAGCTGCAAATAAGTGGAACGGCGAATTCACCGTGTATGGCACGGAGCAATACAAAGAACTATGTGTCAAGATCGCCGCTGAACGCAATTGGAAACTTTCAAACCCCGAACTGCAAAAGTCTCTTGAAGAAGCTAAAGCACAGCTTGCAGCTCGGAGCCAGGAGGCACCTGCAGTAGGCCCCGCACAGGAAACGCCCCTCCATGTTGGTCCGCCTTCGGCCGAAGTTTCCCAGCAAGTGCAGTCTGTCACACCGCCTGCCGTTGAGCAACCTCGACCACAACCGGCCGCCAAAACATTATCCAACAAAGAACATGGAGACAAAACCAAACCACGGGTCAAAGCCGTTCTCAAGCAAAAAACTGCTCGATCCCGATAAACGCAACTCCTTTCTCTGTGAAAAAGGCCGCCCAGTGATGGGCGGCCATGAGAGTCATAAAAATGAAGGATGTGTGCACAAATAATTGTTTATCAGTAATATGATCATCTAGGCAGTCCCTCTCTCATCGCTATAAACTGTTAAAATGCCTCTCTTATTTATTATACAAATGATGTAATATATTACCATGAAGACCAAGGTTGATTCTCTTCACATAACGGCCGTACGCGCATCAAGTGTCGAACAAGTCATTGATGAACTCGCCATTCTCTACCAAGTCCCTAAAAAAACAGTTGCCAGCCTTGGTCTCGAACTTCTCAATCAAGTACAACCTGAAATCTCCACAAAATCCCAATCAATGGAAGGATCAACAACACCATGGCAAGAACAAAAAACCGCGTAGAACTTATCGGACACGTTGGCAATGCTCCGAGCATTCACTATACAAGCTCCGGAGATATTGTCGCCAGCTTCACGTTAGCCACGAGTGAGCCCTACAAAGACTCGAAGGGTGAATGGGGCGAACGGCCAGAATGGCACAATCTTGTGACCTTCAAAAGAAACGCTGAACTCGTGCGAGACCACATTAAAAAGGGCAGCCGACTACGCGTTGAGGGCAAGCTCAGAACAAGGGACTGGATTGATCGTGAATCGGGCAAAAAGATGTACAAGACCGAAGTCATCGTCTACGAAGTGATGTTCCTCTCGCCGCGCGAAGAGAATTCCAATAACACCACGAACTACGAGGCGCCGGCCGCGGCAGTGTCTACAACACAGGGCAATGAGCCGCCGTATACGGACGCTGAAGCCGCACAGTACCAAGATCCGGAAATTCCCTTCTAAAGCAATCACATAACTAGCCGATAATACGAAAGGGGGTAATTCACCCCTTTCGTATTATCCCAACGCGGAATTCGAAAAACGATCCATGTTCGGACCAAATAAATTCACTCAATTCGATTGCTTATCACAGAACTCGCCTTGCTCGCAGCTCCGCCAGAATGCAAGCGCAAATCCAGTCGCAAAAATTGGCAAGCCATCGCGCGCTAAATGTACCGAAGCGAAAAGTCGTCGGTGGTCTGTCGCTTTGTGGCTCCGGGGTGCCCTTGCGGTCCGGGTATCGACGCAGCCCGCGTGCCAGCAACAAACGCTGTCACTTGAGCTGCCCAAAGTCGATTCCCTCACCCCGGCTCCACGGCGCGAGCGTCCTTTCTGGGGCCTCTTCAACCCCCTCACCCGGTTGTGAAGGGGGATTTCAGAGGCCCCCAAAAAGAAAGGACTCAGAAAATGACCGCACTCCAACTTTTCATCTCGCTTCGTCACAACGCGCGAACAATCTGGCTGCCCATTCTACTTGCACTGTTCCTCGCTGGTGCTTGCGTTCCTGCAAAACATCAGGCAGCTCCATCGCCAGTTCAATCTCAAACAGCAATCAACCGTGCGCGCCCTGATAGGGCTGCGAAAAAAATGCTTCATCCGTCTGTCCGAAATCTGGTTCGCGCCGCGAGGTAGCTCTGAAGTCCTTTTCTGGATAGTCCTCTGTGATCTATCAACAGCCCGATGTGTGATGAAAGGAATGTCCGATGATTATCTCAGCCTAGAAAAAACTATCAAAAGGCATGCACTACATACATATTTGATGTATTATATGTATTAGGGCATGTTGTTTACGTGGCGTGATGTAGTTACATCACAACGAGTAAAGCAGAAACACCGGGGGAAAGTATGCTGATTTCACATTCACGAGCGGTATGGGTCGGGAAAAATATGTGCATGATTGTTGCCATGTTGTTCCTAGTGTGTGCTTCGGGCAATGCGAGCACGTCTGCTATTCGGGGCTCAGTGTCGAGCATGGTACAAACTGCAAAAGATGGCGGGCCTGTGGCGCGCAATTTGGTCCTGCCAAATGTGCATGTGTATTATGCCCCCACTGCGGCACAGATGCAGGAGTTGCAGCAGTTGATCGCCGACCAAAGAACAGCCTCGTCGAGCCAGTACCATAAATGGCTTACGCCGGAAGAATTTGCGGAGCGGTTTGGAATGTCGGCTTCGGATGAGGTGAAGATTAAGGCATGGTTGAGTGAGCAGGGAATATCGAATGTCACTACGTCAAAATCACGTACATCTGTGGTTTTTTCAGCGACTGCTTCTCAGGCGGAATCGGCTTTTCATACCCAGATTCATGCACTAACGGTACAGGGCAAATCTAATTATGCAAATGTGAGTGAAATCAGCGTTCCCTCTTCGGTCGTTTCAGTTGTGCGGAGCGTGCGTGGTCTGGATAGTTTTCGCCCGAATGCTTCCCCGAGGATGAAGGCTCAATTTACGTGGGGCAATAGCAGTTACGAGTTGGCCCCGGGCGACATCGCCACGATTTACAATATCGCATCTCTGCATTCGGCTGGCATCACAGGAAGTGGTGTGACTGTGGCAGTCATTGGGCAATCCGATATTGATCTAACGGATATTGCTGCATATCGAAGCGGCTTTAATCTACCGGCAAGTACCCCAAAGGTGGTGTTGGCTTCCGGTTCGTCGGACCCTGGCACATACACCACGGATGAGACAGAGGCTGATCTTGATCTGGAATTGATTAGTGCTGTCGCGCCGGGGGCATCGTTAGTTTATGTAAACTCGACGGATGCTACCCTGTCGTTGGAATATGCCATCGAACAGAATCTTGGCCAAGTGATCAGCATGAGCTACGGTAGTTGTGAAACGGCTGACACGCTTGCTTCTCAACAGGCACTTGCCTATTATGTGGCAGAAGCAAATAGCCAGGGACAGACGATTGTCGCGGCCTCAGGCGATACGGGTGCGGCCGGGTGTGATAGCGCTGTGTCGACGGCGGCACAGTATGGCCTATCTGTTACGTCGCCAGCGAATCAGCCGGGGGTAACAGGTGTTGGCGGAACGTCTTTCAGTTCGGTTTCAGGGTATTTTGGTACGACAAACGATTCAAAGGGAGGATCGGCGGTATCGTATATCCCCGAGATTGCGTGGAATTTAACGAGCTCGCAAAATCATCTCGAGGCGAGTGGTGGTGGAGCCTCGACCTACTTCGCGAAACCGGGATGGCAACAGGGCACCGGAGTACCTACAGATGGCCAGCGCGATGTCCCCGACGTGGCATTCTTTGCAGGTGATTCTGCGCTGAATGATAGTACGGCCTACGTGATTTGCACACAAGGAGATTGCGCGTCTGGTACGCCGAACATGACGACGTCGGGCGGTGCGGTCGGTGGAACGTCTGCGGCGGCGCCAGTGTTTTCTGGCATTGTTGCCTTGCTAAACAATTATCTCGTGACGAATGGGAGTATCACTTCTCCGGGGCTTGGAAATATTAATCCCACGCTCTATTTGATGGCAAATAACACGTCGACAGTGTTTCATCAGATCACACAGGGAAACAACATCGTGCCTTGCACCGCCGGTTCAACAAATTGCCCGAGCGGAGGTAGTTTCGGTTACTCGGCGAACACTGGATATAACCAGGTGACGGGCCTTGGATCTGTGGATGCTTATGCGATGGCCACGGCGTGGAATAGCTATAAGGTTGGATCGACGAGCACGGCGCTTACCACCTCAGAAGCAACGATCGTATATGGCACGCCGATCACGTTGACGGCAAAGGTGGTCGATTCCACGGCAAGTTCTACGCCCTCTGGCACGGTTACATTTTACAGCTATGCAGGGCAGGTATCCACGCTGTCTGTTCTCGGCACGGCTCAGCTTGATTCGACAGGCTCTGCATCGTTAACGCTGTCAAGCGGTCTAGCCGAGGATGTGTCAATGCTGCGCGCGGCCTATTCGGGCAGTGCAGAGTTCTCAGAGAGCCTATCCCCCTCAATCAGCGTCTATCAACCGACGACGACAACGGTATCGTCGTCGTCGTCGCAAGTTGCTCTGGGCAGCACGGTCTCTCTGACGGCGTCGGTTGCTGGCATCACATCGAGCACGACAGGGACAGTGTCCTTTTACGCCGGCAGTACACTTCTTGGAACGGCCAGCGTTAGTAACGCCTCCGCTAGCATCACAACCAGCGCCCTTCCAGTTGGGGCGAATTCGGTGACTGCGGTGTACTCGGGCAGCACGTACTATTCAGGCTCTACGTCCAGCGCCGTTCAGATCACGGTAACTGTTGTGGCAGCAAATACGACCACCACGCTGAGCACCTCTGCGGCTCAGGCTACATCTGGATCATCGGTGACGCTAACGGCCACTGTAGTGGCTGCTACGGGCTCTGCTGCGGGCACGGTTAATTTTTATAACGGGACAGGTCTGCTTGGTACAGGCACGCTGTCAAGTGGTGTCGCCACCTTCACAACCAGCTCTCTGCCGGTGGGCACGAATTGGATCAAGGCGACGTATGTCGGTACCACAGACTACGCCACGTCAACCTCTGGCTCTGTGTCTGTTGTCGTGCTCCAACCTAGCTTTACATTATCGGCTTCCCCTTCTTCTGTGTCGGTTACTGGAGGCTCCACGGCTAGTAGCTCTCTCACCATCACTCCAGTGAATGGATTTAATAGCACGCTCAGCTTTAGCTGCTCTGGTCTGCCTGCCGGATCGAGCTGCACTTTTGGCAACCCTGTAACACAGTCGAATGGAACAATGACGGTGGCTGTGAAGATCAGTACCCAAGCGCTCACGGCATCTGTAGCGAATCCGATGGCTGTTGGAGGCCCGGTGCTGGCTATTCTTCCACTGTTCGGGATGCTTGCAATCATGAAGCGTCGGAAGGTACTTGCCGCAGCACTGTTAGCCGTCTTTACCGCTGTGCTGACGTTTGGTACTACCGGATGCGGAGGGAAAACCACTACATCAACGACAACAACCACCACGCCTGTAACCAGTACAATCACAGTCACAGCGACGGCAGCGTCCGGGAATACGCAAAACACCCAAATTACGTTGACCGTCAATTAAGGTGGCAATCAGGATTAGTGCTTATAGCCGAGAGAATCTCGGCTATAAGCAAAAGGAGAACGTATCGTGGCCGGGAAAATTGCAAAGACGAAGATCACGTCCATCTCTCTCGATGGAGTTTCGATGGAACGCGCTCGCGCTCTGGAGAATCATTTTGGAAGGCCAGCGCCACAGGGCAAGGGAAGAAAGATGGAAGCAAGGGCAGTGTCCTCGGAATCAAGGTATCTGCGGATCTTGCCAAGCATTTGAGCGTTGTCGAGGCGCAAATTGTCCCGAGCAACGGCAGGAGTGAAGCCCTGCGCCTTCTTTTTTCCTTTTGGTTCGAGAAGCAAAAGCTGACTCTAACCCAAAACAAAAACGCAGAAAAACCGGCCCGACAGGCTTCGCGTGCCACCGCACTACAGAAGAAGATCATCACTGAAACTGCGCAAAAAACGATATTATCAGCAACTAGCAACATAAGGCTGCATCCGGCACCACACACACGACAGCGATCACGTTGACCGTGGACTAAGCAACAATTCGGCCCGCCCGGAGCCGTGATCCGGGCTGATTTGATGTTTGATGATAAAGAGGTGTTCCTTGTTGTCGTTGTTTCAGCATTGATGGTTTCCACATTGACTGTTGTTTCGATATGCATGGATATTGCAGAGCGCAAAACAGTTCACAGACAATGTGAGTCTCTATATCGCGATTCCCTTCACGCCGCTGGCCTGTCGAGTGGTACACCTGAACTCACTTATGCCGTTGAGACTCTTGGAAGTTGTGCGCGGAAAGGCGAGGTAGAAAAAACCTGTCTTAACAGTGCTCTAAATGTTCTGGCAAACGTCAATGGGCCTGAACAAACGCGCGATGCACGCATCGTTATCGGCATCGCTAATCGGATGCGCCAGTGAAACCCTAGAGTTGCCTTTTAACTTTATGCGGGGGCAATGTGAAAAAGAAATATGCAGAAAAAGAGATAGCGGCAGCAATCGTAGAACACCTTCGAGGGCTTGAAATGACGGTGTATCAAGAAGTTGATCTTGGTGGGCCTGTGGCCGATATTGTTGCTATGCGAGGGCCGGAAATATGGATTGTCGAGACAAAAACAACGTGGTCGCTCTCGCTGCTTGCACAACTAATGATTATTGGAACAGGCGCATATTTGAGGGGCTTGGTTTTGGGGTGTTCGCGGTGGACTGCTGTATAGGGGAGAAGTTTGTCCACCTGCAGGGCTCACTCCCGCCAAGACTCACTCATGGAATAATACAGATCTTTCTTTGCTTGTTTCCATTACCTCACTTGGTTAGATTGCGGTGAAACCCGATTTGTGTTGTAGCCGCTCATGAGAACGGCTACAACTTTGATAAATGAAGTCCTACTTGACAATCACAGTCACAGGAACGCTATGCGTCAGATTCCCAGAAGTTGCCACGACCGTTATAGTGTACGTCCCTTTTGGCGTGCCGTCATATTGCGTATACCGAGAATTGCCTGCGCATCCATTGAGTTCGGTGATAGCAAGTAGCACAATAACCAAGGAAAAGATGCCGTATGCCATTCCATGGCGCCGACGAACTGCCCAGAAAACGGAGATGCCACCGAAGAAGAAGATCATCCCTGTATAGGTTACTGTGCGAGGAGTTGTGGTTATGGTGAGATTGGTCATTGCACCTTCTGGGCCAAGCGGAACGAGTGACTGCGCAAATACGCATCCCATCGTGCTAGGCACGTTGAGACAATGAAGGCCCACATTACCGCTGAATTGAGTGAGACTGTCGAGCGCCAAAGTGGTCTGCACTGATGTGCCAGATCCGTATGCAACTACATGTGCATCGGGAGTTTTGGTAGATAATGCAAAATCTGTAACGCGGAGCGTCACCGACACATCCGCGGACGTGTAGTTGCTCGAATCCGATGGCTCAAATCGAGCGCCAAGAGTGTGAATTCCTGTAGCGAGGACTGCTCCAGCTCCAGGGGCGTACGCAAAGGTGCCTTGTAAAGATGAGCTCGCATTTAACTGAACGGAGCCCAAGGATGTTCCGGTTGTGATCGGGTTAGGATTTGTCCATGCTGCCGGAGGCGTAGCTTTGTTTACCTGGAGCGATACAGATTTAGTCGCGGTGGCATAGTTGGCCGTATCAGAAGGCGTAAATACCACGGTCAAAACATGCGATCCTGCTGTCAACATCGCACCACTTGCAGGCGTATATGCGTATGTCCCAGCCAAGCTAATGCTGCTGTCACCAACATAGGCACGGGCATTCAGCTGCGTGTTACTTAACAGAGTTCCATACGTGATCGCTTGTGGCGTTGCCCACGATAGTGTGGGCGATGCAGACACGACGATTATCGCGACGGTAGCCGAGGCCGAAGCATAGTTCGTGGTATCTGTGGGGGTAAACATGACTGAAAGTTTGTGGCTACCTACGGACAATATCAATCCAGAAGATGGCGTATAGGCAAAGGTGCCAGCAATTTGTTCTCCATTAATGCTCGTTGCAACTGCATCGAGCTGCGTGGCACTAAGCGGGGTCCCGTAGGGAATGCTTGCTGGTGTAGCCCACGTGAGTATGGGCATTGCCTTTTGCACAGCCAAGGGCACTTGCATTGAAACGCTTTTATAGTCCAAAGAGTCAGACGGGGTAAAGGTTACCGACAATGTCTGGATGCCAGCAGAAGGAATAGATCCTGCAGCGGGGATGTATGTGAATATTCCTTGTAAGGACGTGCCATGCAAACCTGTTGCTGAAGCATTGAGTTGTTTGTTGCTGAGTGCTGTGCCATACGTGATTTGGTTCGGAGTATTCCAGGTCAGACTAGGCGTGACTTGGTTTACTACCTGTGAGAGTTGTTGTTGTTTAGAGAAGTAGTTTGAATCTCCAGAATACGTTACCTCAACAGTATGTGTTCCAGCAGTGAGGCTTGTCGTCTTAATCTGGCCTGTGCCCGTCGCATCCAGTGTTGGACTACCTAGTGTGACCTGTCCCCCATCAAGGAACTGTACGCTGCCGGTGGGTTGGATGCCTAAGGCGGAAGATACTCCGAATCCAAATGTCACTGTGTCTCCAAAAACCGATGGGTTAGGAGACGATGTCAAAGACAATGCGACTTCTGCTTTTGTCACTGTGTGTATCAGCGGAGAAGACACGACACTGACAAAATTATCATCTCCGCTATAGGCAACGGTGATCGTGTGCGTCCCTGCTAAAAGGGACTCAGTGCCGGCGCGCGTGATCGATGCTGCACCTGATGAGAGCTGGACGGTGCCCATAGAAACGCCGCCATCAAAAAACGTAACGGAGCCTGTGGGCGTTGTTACCGGTCCAGTCACCGTGGCCGACAATGTAACGGATCGTCCATACACTGACGTTGCGGCGGGAGTGTCCGTTACAGATACAGAGGGTGTCCCTTTGTCGACTCTAAAAACTATTGCATTGGATGTGGAGGCAACAAAATTAAGATCACCTCCATACTGCGCTGTAATCGAGTGTTGGCCAGCAAGGAACTGCTCCCACTGAAATGCCGCGGTGCCACCTGCAGCACCCGTTGTTCGCGCTACTCCAATCGTTGATACGTATGCCCCCGGAGCATCTGCCTGAACAACATCCAAGAGGGAAATAGCCACGGTTTCTGCTGTGGTTTCGGATGTTGTGATGCTCACGCCAAAACCAGAACTTGCGTTTTGCGGAAGCACCACCGTAAATGAGCAAAGCTGCCATCTTGTGCCGACAGAGCACGTAGTGCTGTCTGAGGCACTCGAACTGCCATCGGAAAGATCTACCTGTAAGGATGCTCCGATAGCGGATTTTGCCCAGAAAGAAAACGTCATTGGTAGACCGGCATAGCTAACGCCGTTGTGCACGTCTAAATGCACCCCAGAATAACCCCCAGGAAAAGCAATGGTAGACGCATTGTGTGTGCCGCCATCCGCGCCGGTCGACGCACGGGGTGTAATTGCTGGTGCTATCCCCACAGTCGTCCACCCAGTCGTCGTATCGAGGTGGGAGTCTGGCAATAAATTTGAGGCAGGGACAGATGCAATTTGAGCTGTGCCAAGGACTGTTGACCCATCAAAGAACTGAACTGCTTCTGTGACTGGAGCAGGCGCTCCACCCGTCGACAGAAGTAGGCCGAAATCAATAGTGCTGCCCACGACTGAGCCAGACAATGGGCTAGCCGTAAGCTGGCCGAGTGTGTGTCGCCGAGTAACTGTTTGATCAAATGAGCCTGTTGATTGCTGCGCTATACCAACGCGCAGAAAAACAAACCAGAAAACTGCACATATCGCAAGAAGAGCCGCACGTCTCATAATGGCCTCTGTTCCTTTTTGCGCACACCTGCGCCACGGTTGAAATGACTGGTCGTGAACTATCAGTAATAGTTAGAGTCGCCACTATATGCAGCAACAAGAGTGTGCGTGCCGGCATCGAATGAAGGTGACGCGTAGCTACCACCGCCAGCGTTAAGTGCTATCGTGTCCAGTGTCGTTGCACCATCCGACACACTCACAGATCCTGTTGGGACGGCTTGTGGGCCACTCACGGAGACTGTCCACACCACCGAATCGCCATATGTCGATGGGTTGCGGCTACTGACAATCGTCACTGTGACAGGAGCCTTGAGAATTGTCAGTAGGCTCGTGTTATAGGTAATTGCGTAATTTGCCAGGCCGCTGCCTGATGCACCGCTTGCGGTGATCACGTATGGCCCGCCAGCAACGGTAGCACTAGGGTCAGAACCAGGTGAAAGCATTTGCACACTTGCGACGGCATCAGAATTTTGCAGTCCGCTGACAGAGAATGCCGTAGCCGGAATCAAAAACGCTGTTCCATACACTTTGGTTTGCGCATTTGGGGTGATTACTAATTGTGCCGCGGTCACTGTAAGTGCTGCCTGTACATACGTGATCGAGTAATTAGACAGGCCAGTGCCCAATGCAGATGACACGCTGATGGGATAGCTGCCTACGGAGGCGGATGCTACAGTACCAGCCGATGTCAGAACAACGGATGCAACAGCATCGGCATTTTTCATTGACGAGACACTGTAACCAGTCAATGTATATGAGGCTCCGTATGTCTTCGTCGCGTTCGTCGCTGTAATTGTGAGGGCTGCTGGAGAGATTGTCAGAGTGCCCGGCACATAGGAAATCGAATAATTTGCTAGGCCGCTGCCAATTGCTGATGCGATGTTGATGGGATAGTTACCCACTGAGGCCGTTGCTGTGGTGCCACTCGACGAGAGGCTCACTTGGCTTACAGAATCAGAATTGACAAGGCCAGATGCGGTATAAGCGCTAAGCGTATACGCATCGCCATAGGTCTTCGTGACATTGCTTGCAGAGATCGTCAGCGTAGCAGGCAATACGGTCAATTTGCCGGCCGCGAACGAAAATGCATAGTTTGATGACGCCAATGATCCTTGCGTGCATGTGATTGGATAGCTGCCCACAGGAGACGTTGGCGTAGCCGTGGTTGCACAACTTGCAGCACCAGAAATGACACTTGCAGATTCACCACTTACAAACCCAGAAAGCGAATACGATAATGCCGGATTAGCGCCGCCGTATGCTCGACTCTGATTATTTGCTGACACGAGCAAAGGCGCTGCTGTGACAACAATCTGCACGCTCATAGATGGAGTCGTGTAATTTGTTGTATCAGAGGGGGTAAATACCACTGATAGTATGTGGGTTCCTACGGACAGCACTGTTCCCGCGGCAGGGCTGTAGTTCCACGTGCCGCTTACCGATGGCGTCTCGGTCGCATTGAGTTGAATGCTGCTCAGCGCAGTACCGTAAACGACTGAGGAGGGTGCGCTCCACGCGATAGATAGCGTAACGTAGTTGACCTTGAGAGACTGTGTAACGTAAGAACTGTCAAATACGGACGTGCCTCCATAAGAAAATTTCAGAGAGTGTGTGCCTGCAGCAAGTGTGTATTCCGAGCATGTTCCTGCACCATTGGAAAGCGTGACTGTGCACAGCGTAGTGCCATCGGCGGTAACCGTGACAGTGCCTGTTGGAGTCTGCCCATTGGCAGCTGTCACAACGAACGGCATAACAGCAGTGCCGCCATATGATATGCCCGAGGGGACTGTTGGAGTGATCCCAGTTGGTACTAATGTGATTGTCTGAGTAATTGGGCTGCTTGTACTGCCAACGAATGAACCACTGCTTGCATACATCGCCGTGATTGCATGCGAACCGATGCTGAGTGTCGACGTTGTAAGTGTTGCAGATCCCTGGGATAGCGTACCTGTGCCAATGGACACACCATCCGAATAAAATGTAACTGTGCCTGTTGGTGTCCCCGATCCGGAGACTGGTACAACCGTTGATGTGAATGTGACGGACGAGCCACTGTAAACTGAACTATTCGACGTCGTAACGGTAGTGGTAGTGGCAGTAGAACTGCCGACGACCTTGACGCCACTCCAGTATCCAGTGGCAGCGAATGCGCTATTATAGGTTTGTCGAGCGTCATTAATGAAGAGGTTATTCGCACTATTCGTCGCAACGCCGGCAGGATTGAGTAGATAAGAAGTGGTTGCCAAGACATTGTTCTGCGCGATGTTTGCCCCCTGCCCATTCCCAGCGTACAGAGAAATATTCATCGACGACATATCGAGACGACGAACAACGGGAAAAACATTGATCGTTGTATATTCAGAGAAATAGAGATAGGCATAGTCCTTGCTAAAGGCCATGCCTGTAATGCCAGGCAGGAAGACTCCTGAGGCGGTGCCACTATAAGTCGCCGATGTAGCAGAATGAATCGAACTTCCCCCTTCCTGCATGCATATGGAACTTCCACTATTGCCAGATCCAGAGAATCCTGACAGTGCTTCTCCTGCAAAAGTGCTTGCATTATGTGACGAATCAATCTTGTGAATAGTGCATGTGTAGTTGTCCCCGACGTACAGATTCGAATTGTTATCTCCAATAATGGCACTTACACCGAAATTACCAGCCGAGGACCTATGTGTTGCATCAGAATATATGCGCGTAATAATGCCACTGGATTGGTCGACTTGGTAGACGCTGTTGTTGTATGCATCGGTGATGTAGAGGTGGCTTGGTGTTGCATATAACGAATTTACACAAAAAGTTGCGGCGGTGGCCTGGCCGCCGTCTCCAGAATAGGTTCCGCATCCAGCAATTGACCTGGCGAGATATGTAGTAGTGCCCGATGAGTGATCTCGACGAAAGATTGCAGCGGGAAATCCGAAGTAAATATTGTCGTCGCTGTCTATACTTATAGAGGCTCCTATAACCGTTTGAGAAGATAACCCGAAATAAGTACGGATATAGGATAAATCGTCAATTTCTGAGATTGAACCACTTGATGGGGTGTATTCATACAGTCCTGACGAAAGGTAATTTCCACTGCTATCGACGTGCTCACCTACAAACGCGAGATCATCGTTAGAGAGGGTGGCCATGCCGTATACAACATAGTTTTTGTCTATGTCTTCTACGGCTGTTATGTATCCGCCCTGAGGCATTGTAAGTTGTGCGCACAGGGTGGATGCAGATGCAAGTGCAAGGACAAATATCAACCAAACGTGTTTCATAGTACCCCCCGATGTCTAATACGCAGCGCGTATATACAGGATGTTGTTACCGTGTGGAAGAAGTGGGACCGCCGGTTGTCTGTATGGCCGTCTGGGTTGATTTAGTCTTCAGCCAAAAAAAGACAGGCATAACCTGGAATGGACGTTTCTCGTCCAATAACGAAGGGATAATGCGGGCTGTGGTATTGAGTGCAACTTCACCCGACCATGGATCGACGACAAGATTCGCGCCAAGAGGAAGTGCCGCAACTTGGGAAAGGCTCGAAGGATTTAGCGCTGGGGTTGTGGCTTCGAGCGCTGGCAACAGCCACGTAGAATGGGCGGAAGAGATAAGTGAGTCACCCATACGAGGGCGAAATAATTCTTTTAGCTTTCCAGATAAAGCTTCATACTGGCGAAAGTAGAGCCCCACGTTATTGAGTTTGTCCGCGTACATGCTCTTTTTCAATAGTTCGATGGCTTTCTGTGCCGCCTGAGTGTCATCGGCTTCGGAGTGCGCAAGAGGCAAGTGTTTGTAGATCGAGCTGTCTTGCACCATCGTGCGATCACCGAACGAATACTTTGTGTCGATGCCGCCATCAACGAGAATGTGCCCGATCTCGAAGGCCAACACGGATGCGATGACCTCTTCACTGGGCATTGTTTCGATCAAACCGCGCGAAACAACAATCGTATTGCCAACCGTCATGGCCTCAAGAGGCGTTGTCAGAAGGACTCGGCACTTGACTGGTTTGGAAAACGCCAAATCGCTAGGGATACTCAAGTTGGTCACAATCTGATTTAGGACTTTGGTTTCAAATTCCCCTTCCGGGGCAAGAATGCCAGCGCTTTCCATCTTCGTCAGCACGTTGTCCGAGGCGAGATCCTGCCACTGATGGAGAGCCGTGAGAGGGTCCACGTTCGTCCCGTCCTGCTGCTGATCCGTGGCTCCGTCGACATGAACACTTACATGAGTCGAGGCATACTGTTCTCTTTCATCGATGCCGTAACCCCAAATTCGAATCTGTCCTCGTAGCGTGCCGCCAGGAATGGGTTCCTCAATGTAAATCGCGCTTGGTAGCCATACACTAGGCGCAACGTTCGAGCGCCAGCTATCAAAATGCACAAATCGAGGATGAGAACTTGATTCAGCGCCACCGAAGACTCCCATGAAGCGCACGATGTGACCTTCGTCTTCAACCCACATACGGCCCCTGAATAGGCCTTTCTTGCGTGGCTCAACATTGACGACAGTGGTTTTGATGTCACCTAGAAACTCTTGCCGCAGAATACTGAATGTGTAGTTGTCGGCCTTGATACCTCGTACGTCAGGACTCAGCATTTCTACGAATGCATGTGGGTCATAAGACATAGGGACGTGCGCCACTGTCAGTGATGAAACGCGATCCATTGCACGAAAGAGGCCGTGATGTCCTGGAGCATCAGGTGTTGATGGGTCATCGTACAGAACATCATGTAGTTCGCGTCCAAGTTTTACCCTGCTTAGAAAGTAGCGATCTCCATTTGGAGTTCTGCTACCCTCCGCGACGGTTTGCAGTGTTGTTTCAACCAATGGCCGTCGAGCCAGAATATCCTTCAGAGTGAGCTTTTCTGTTTTTGTTATTGACGCAACGAGTGCATTCAATTGCGAGGTCGAATCATTGTGGTTCTGCGCGGATATTGGCAACACACCGCTCATAAACATAACTGCAAACATGATTAGTTTTCGCGAGGTCATCAAAAAACTCCTTATGGGCGAAGGTCGTAGGTGATTCCGGCTCCGGAGGACCAATAGACAGAACTGTGGGAGCCAAAGGGGAGGTATTCGTTTTGCAGGTGGGGCAGACGTATCCCCCAGTGGGGAGAGATTCGGTATTCGAGCCCGACACTTTCGATTGTGACCAGGCCCCATTGCGGGCCAGGAGAAAGGTACATGTAGTCGTTCGAAGCTGTTCGCGATACTCCAACTTGAAATCGTGCATAGGGCATCAGACGAGAAAAAACGCGAGTGTATCCTACTCCCGCCGCGGCTGTAGCCAGGGTTTGCCCCAAGGGCTCTCCTCGCGAGTACCCAATCGTGCCAACGGCCTCCCACGGATAGAGTCGATGCCATGCAAATTCCACGGCTCCACCGTTTAGCCGTGTGCGCTGAAGCTGACCGGATGCCGTAAGAAGGGAATAGTCATCAACTGTGTAGCGGTAGCTGGCGGTGATCTGTGAGGGCGCCCAGTCAAACCTGAGTTCAGGCCTGGGGCGGCGGTGGTGAGTTGTGTTGGCATCAGCGACCAAGAGAGGACTTGGCGGATCTTCATTCGGTACTTTTGATTCGCCGGGCCAATTCTGTGCGATACAGCCAAGTGGAAGAAAAAGGCCAATCATTATGGACATAAACAACTTTTGTGTTGATAGGGCCATCGGTTGCTCTCCTAAGGGCAAAAGGAATATGCCCTCGAAATAATAATACATAAACACGGTAAGAAATGTAATAAACCAGACAAAGGCTCTGCTCTTGGGTGTGTAATGATTCAGTACAAAATCAAATGTTTGGTGTTCAGCAGGCAACGGATACTGCACGCTTGGATAGCCCTGATCTGGAAATTGGAATCATGAAAAATCAGGGTATTGACTGTTAAATGGCTATATCTAATAACCTTGCGTTGCACGTCGCGGCGATTCTCTGTTATGGCGCTATCGAGGTATCGACAAAACACTACGGTTCTTTAGGTGGACTTTTGTATTTTCGCTTCACTTTGGTAACCCACGTGATCGCCGTCACGTGGGTTTTATCCTCAAGTGTAATAAAGCATTTCACATGGTTTTCGCGACTGTAAATGTTATATTCTTGCTTTAAGTTATTCTTCTTTTGGAGACCTATGACCATCCCAGAAGCATATGAGCAATTGGAGCTGCTGACGGCCAAATTATCATCCTGCCCATCTGACTTGCAGCGTCCGCAAATTGAAGCACAAATAGCACGTTGCTACAGAATTATCCAACGTGCACAACAACGAGCTCACAAATCCTTGGTTTCGGTTGCCGGCATTTTGCTCGATTTGCAAAACGAGCTGTCGCTCACCCCGAACCAACTCAAAACGATCACGGTAGCTGCAGAATTTATACACAGAGCAACTACCGAACAGCTCGCTATTGCTGTTCCAGCGGCAATAGCCGACCACAGTATGAATGCCCCCCTGTCTTCCATTCGTGAATGCGATGAGATGAACGCGATCCTGAGGTTATTACACAGTTCCTCGCATTCGTACGAACATCGTCTGGCAATCAGAACAGTTCTGAAACTGTTTACAATCGCGGAAAAATCGCAGATCAAACAACTGTCTCGCCGGTTTTCAGGTGCAAATTCAATAGAATCATCACGCATTCTAATGTCTGCGACTACTGTAATGCGTGTAGCCTAAAACCAGATAAAACACGTCTAAATGATACGAATCCACTTTCGTACCGTCCGTAACCGTATTATGTATCAATCGGTTACGTTACCCCTCGATTTCATATAAACGTGATGTATACTACATCTGATCGAGGTTCACAAAATGACGTCAGCTAAGACTCCTGCGTCTCAGGCGAAGCCGAAAAGACGAATAGTTGCCCCTCGGGAGCAGCGTACCCAACTTCGTCTCACTGTTGACTCTAAATTTACCCGAACACACTTTCAGCAACTTTTTGCTGTATTGGGTATTCGAAAGAAAAATGCATTAGCTGAGCACATCATTATGGCTTTTCATACCAAGAAAGCTCAGGACGCTCTGCGCCATTTTTACAACAACCAATGGCTAATGATTCCTTTTCAATCGATCGATACCGCCTTCGTGTTTCCGCTGACGCATGAGATTGCAGATGAACTTGAAAAAATAGGAGGAGAAATTCTGGGAGGCGTCAATCGCTCGAAAGCTTTTCGAGTCATGGTCGAGTACTTTGCTTACATTCATAATCTTAAAAGCCCAGTACAGATCTCAACAGAATGAGTTCTCAAGCCCTTTGAACTCATTCGAACTGAATCGCATCGTTATAGTGCACCCGCTAGCATATATAGATCTGTAGAAAGGTACGTAAAGCAGTCGTCCATAATTCCAGCCTTCTGCAAAAACTCTATATAAAGCAACGGCCAGCTTATCCACGAGCAAATCGGTCATATGCAGATTCGTTATTGTTTTTCCTTTCCCCCCACGGTTATTCACTCCGCCCCAACTATTTTTTTAACGCCTCGAGTCAATAGGAGTACGTTCTCCCCTGTAAATAATACATAAAAGATGTATGATTTATTATCGAAACGTTCGTTCTTTGATTCTAATGGCGGTGCATTCAACAATGAGCATGCGTAGCACCAGATGAACCATGGATTGAACAGATGGGAGTACGAACATGAACTTGATGATTGTCGAGAGCCCGAACAAAGTAAAAAAGATCCGCAGTTTCCTTGGCAACGGCTGGGATGTTGCTGCAAGTGTAGGCCACGTACGAGACCTCCCCAAAACAGAATTGGGTATAACCGGCCCCGGATACCACCTTGAATACGAGTTTACGGAACGGGGCAAGGGTGTCGTTCAGGAATTGAAGCGGCGCGCAGAAAGAGCCTCGATCGTCTATCTGGCTACCGATCCGGACCGGGAAGGAGAAGCAATCGCCTGGCACTTGCGCGAAACACTCGGCCTGGATCGTTACCAGAGAGTAACATTCGACGCCATCACAGAAGATGTGATCAAAAAAGCGATTCAAAGCCCGCGGCAACTCGATCTTGATCTGGTTCATGCACAGGAAGCGCGTAGATGCGCTGATCGTCTCGTCGGTTACAAAGTGTCCCCGGCACTCTCTCGGCAAACTGGCATTGCGGGTCTAAGCGCTGGCCGTGTCCAAACTGTTGCTGTTCGATTTGTTGTCGATCGACAACGCGAAATTGCCAGTTTCCAAACGACCAAGCACTATGGAGCCGAAGCCCTCTTTGAAGAAGGAAAGTGGACAGCTCAATGGGACACTTCCCCCTTTTTAAAAGAAGACGATAAATACATCCTCGATTCGGCTTTGGCAGAACGTGCCGCCCAATGTCATGAGTTCACTGTTAGCAATGCAACGACAAAATCCGCGCGCCAAGCGCCGCCAGCTCCTTTTACCACAGCAACGCTTCTTCAGGCTGCCAGCGTAGCGCTCGGATTCAAGCCCGACCAGACCGCACAGCTCGCTCAAAAACTTTTTGAGCAAGGGCTCATTACCTACCACAGAACAGACAGCCAGAATTTCTCAACAGAGGCAATTGAAGAGATCCGTGCATTTGCTAAGGATGGCAATCTTCCTCTACCGCAATCCGGACGAACCTGGAAATCGAAGGGCAACGCCCAGGAAGCACACGAGGCAATCCGGCCTACTCATTTGGATGAACGGACGGCTGGCGAGGATGAATATCAACGAAAACTATATGTGCTGATCTGGAATCGCGCGATCGCGTCTCAGCTTGCAGATGCCGAATATTCCGTGAACACGTTGCATTTGGAAGCGCAGCAAAGCTCGGATATTTTCGCATTTAAAGCAGTAGGTCGCACCCTAACAAAAGCTGGCTGGCGCATTTTGACTGCCAAGGATGCAACGGAAGAAGCTAACGATGAACCTGATGAGGAAAGCAACGGGAAAGTGCCCATCCTCAAAACTGGATCACACGTCCAAGCTACATCAACACGGCTGCTCAACAAACAGACGAAACCCTCGAATGGTTATACCCAGGCGAGTCTTATCAAAAAGCTTGAGAACGAAGGCATCGGAAGACCTTCAACGTACCCGACAATTTTGAAAAACATTATCGCGCGCGGTTACCTGATCGAAGGTAAAAAAATGCTGAATGCGACGGATCTCGCAATGCTTTTGGTCGATTCCTTGGTAGGTAAATTCAGGTTTATGGAATACGACTATACGCGAGCTTTAGAACAGGAACTAGACAATATTGCCGGCGGCAAGGCGCAATATCTCAATGTCGTTTCCAGCCTAGACTCACATTTGGAAGCAGAACTTGGCCAACTTCACATTGCGAGGCAACCTGAACTTGCAGTTGGCAGATCAACCGGAGGCACGGTAAACGCCAGCGCGGCCGCTGTCACTTGCCCAAAATGCAAGATTGGTCACCTTCGTCGCCCGAATGGTAAGGACTTCTTTGGTTGTGACCAATATAGGCAAGGATGCACTTTCTCTGTAAATGCCACGATTGCCAAGAAAAAACTTACCGACAAACAGATTGAAACCCTCTGTACAAAAGGAAGAACGCCCCTCATTAAGGGCTTCGTGAGCAAACAAGGCAAACCGTTTGCTGCTTTTCTTGTTTGCACTGCAAAAACTGATTGGAAAACCAAATTTGAATTCGAACCTTGACTCAAGGGGGGGGAATCTTACAAGTAATCACATTCCCTGACGTGGCCCCGGAAAATCGGACAGAGAGAGTTCCTTGAGCATTTCACCCGACAAACCGAGCATTTTGCCCGACCAATTCTCTGTATAAAGATTTCCACATTTATCCAAACCGAGCATTTTACCCGACCAGCTTGAGCATTTCACCCGACAAACCGAGCATTTGACCCGACCAATAAGCGCATTTGACCCGACCAAGCGATGGATAAAATTCCCTATAATGCCTTATATAACATAGGGTTGGACAACATGATGCCGTTGCCCTAATCATTTAATCCTTTTATAATCCCTTCTCTAATCGAGAGATTTTCCACAGTCTATGTAAATCACCACTCAGGTATGAGGATGGAAGAACAAAGAGGATGGAAAAACATTCCTAAATGAGGATGGGGCGTATTGGCTTCCGTTACTCTTCCGTCTAGGTCATCATTATTCGAGCATAAAGGCATCTAGAACAGGATTTTAAGGCTTACATGAGCTTCCGAACCATCTATATGTCAGCAACGTGCCCAAGGAGCCCTAAAACGCGATTTTTGCAATATTTCGTGTATAAAAACAGCGCCATCTGATACTCGTGCCTATCTTGCCGAAGATCGGCAGGTGAATGCGCACCGCGTCGATTCGGTCGCGGCCACCTTCTGTCTTCAAACGATGTTGGTGGCCAGCAGAATCCAGACCTAGTGTCGGCCACGCCTAAATATAAAAAGAAGCGTAGCTGAGTAGCTACGCTTCACTGAAGCATGACTCCGTCACAATGCTCGTATTGTCCGGTCCTCGGACGAAGCCAGATAACACCGTTCTACGACCGCCGAACGCAGCCCACACGGCGCTATTGACCAATGTGTTTACTGAACAACGCCTCTCTCGTGCAATCGATTGAACGGAGTTCCAGCCTGGCTCCACATTGCCAATTTGAGTAGCCCTCGCACGGTTGTTGTCGACCTCGACCAACTTTACCGTACCTAGGTCGATCCTCTCCAACGCCATGCGTACGAGGCTGGAGAGATCCCCGTGCATCCTCCAGCGCCGTCGCAAACACCGATCCACTTTTTCGCTGAAGCGTATATTGCGATAGACCATGGTCATACAGATTCTACCTGCCTCCGGAATATGGCTCAGCAAAAGCGATGTCTCGGTTTACACGGACATTGAATCTGTAGCCAATCCTCACCTTTATGGTTGGCTGAATGCTTAGGTTTTTTCGCGAAACCTCGATGCCAAGTTGGCCGAATTGCTGCCCAAGTGCCTGAGTCGCTTGCTGACTAGGTGTCAGATATCCAGTTGTAGAATTCGATTGAGGCTGTGACATTTCAATGCCGGCAGTAAATGCCGACAACATCAGGGCCATCGAAACCAACCGCACATAATGGTTATCCACCTTGTCATGGAAACCAGCCGCCCCAGATGCGTCATGCCCGATCATTCCATCCAAATCAACACTAGAACCATCCGGAAAGATCAGACGCGACCAAATTACAATCGCACGGGTTTGCCCATAACTCACTCGATTGTCGTATCGACCAATCAAGCGTGATCCCTGAGGAATCAAGAGGTATCGACCGGTTGCCGTGTCATATACGTTCTGACGAACTACAGCCTTTACTTCGCCAGGTAGATCCGTATTAACCGCACTCTCCAGGGTTGCAGGTATATCCCAACCTGCCTTGATCTCATATTTTGTCAATGGCCTCATTCGCGTCGCAGAAGAGTAATCATGCTCAACTCTACCCTCGCGCGCCCGTTCGATGAACCCCTCTTTATGCTGTTGCATGTTGTTGTCAGAATCGCTTTGAGAATCTCCTCCTGCTGTTGGTACGGAAGTCGAAGAAGAAGAACCGCCGCCTCGCGTATACCTATCAACCAACTGAGCCAATGCGGATGCAGGACCATTGCTCACAGCATTTGAAATTGCCCCCATAACTCCGCCCGATCCACTCGAATCACGTCCAGAAATCGATGTGCTAGAACCACGCGCCGCCATTTCACTCTTGTACATCTGGTCACGCCACTCTTGCGCGGCCGTCCGCTTGCCTGAGCTAATGTTCGATGAATAGGCAACTTGCCCTGCTATGGGGCGAGTTCGTGTAACCAGCACAGGATTGCCTTTGCCGTCTCGACCTGGGGGAACCAACGTATGCGCTACCAAAGGAGGAACTACACCCGAGCTTGCATTCCTCGCGACAAGATCATTCGGCACGGTTGCGCTGCCGCTCGTACCAGGTTGCAACGTCGTGCTATTCGAAGCAGCTCCCGACATAGGAAATCTCTGATCTCCATTTTGTGAGCCGTCTGGCTGGCTGGCCTTCAACGCGTCATTCTTGCGCTGATCTTGCATATCCTGCCAAACCTGAGCTCCAGTTTGTCCCGCATCAACAAATGTGCGCTTCTCATCCGGCGATGTTGCGACAGCCCGCTTTTTCTGGCTCTTGCTCATTATTCCGTACGCCAGAAGCATGACAAAACAAATGATGAGGCATGCTACGGCCACCTGAACTGCCGGATTCAGACGCTTTCCAGCCATTGGTGAAAAGCGTAGTTTCAGAGGTTTTTTGTCACTCGTCGGGCTATCGCCCGACTCGGTGACAGGTAACACGACCTCATCTTTATCGACTGCGGTCTCGTGCAAGTCCTCGACCATTACTTCACCTCCGGACTCGCAGCAACTGCGGGAGGATTGAGCAAAACCTTGCGTCGAATCTCCACGAATTCCGCGTGTTTTCCAATTCCAACAACCAAAGCTGCACGATTGAAGAGACGATCAACTACGAACGTCGTACCCTTCACACGGAAGTTGACCATCTCGTTACCTTCATTCCCCTCGATAACGAGCGTCGGCAGCTCTTGGAATGCAGTCACTGCGGGCATCTCAATGTACGTTTTTTCTCCATCATCCATAACGCGATCCGGCTTGATTGCACCCGATCCAGATCTAACCTTGAATGTGTAATCAAAGTACAGCTTGTCAATAGAGGTATTGCCAGTTCGAGCAATTCGCGTCGATTCGATTTCCGCGTCATGCTCTTTCTTCTGTTTTTCAAGGAAAAGTCTCCACTGAAGAGACTGGTCGTCAGGATAAGTGAATCCGAGTCGTGCAATGTAATCGTTTGGCTTCGAAATCAAGCGCAGATAATACGTACGTCGATCCGTTGCAACAATCATTGTTGTACTCAACCCCGCGGCCTTCGGCTTCACTACAAGAAGAGGAATCGCCGCATCGCCGGTTCCAGACATGATCGGAGTTACGAGCCACCGCGCCGAATCACCAATCTGCGGTTCGCCAAGAATCTTTTCGCCTGGTTGAAGTTCGATAGAACTTACCTGCAGAGGAGTAGAAACCAAAGTTGGTTCGCCGACACCAAAGGTGTATAACACACGGCCATCAGGACCAGGCGCCGGCAGACTGTTTTCATGAGACATCCTCTCCGACATCCCGACCGCAACCTTTGCACTACCCGCCAAAGGCACATCCTTTTGTGGTTCCCAACCAGCCGGCGCCCCGTCATCAAAACCTAAACTCTCTCCTACAGAACTCAAAAGTCCCGGAGAAGGTGAATTCTCCAGTTGTTTCTGAATGGCCGCAAAGGGATACTTATTTTCCGGAATAATCTCCGGTTTTGTAGTACCATGACCGGCAGCTCCAGGCTTACCTACATTCCGCGACAACACGACAGGACTTATCTCCTGCCTCCCCTGCGAATCTGCTGTCTGACCAAACCCAACGAAGGCGCTCATAGCCATCGCAACCGCAACTACCACTGCATTCATTCTCTTCATAACCCTTCGCCTTCCTGAGTTGATTTACAGAACCTTCGACCAACTGATGTCGGTTACATAAATGCCCAACGGATTCAAATTGGCAATCTTCTCATCCGAAGATGGATTGATAGAAATCGTGATAACGCCCTTGTAGCGCTGGGCTCCGACCTGCTCCCCCTTCAGATCAAATACAGTTTCGGTCCAATCAACCTCATAGCTCTCTTTAGAAGCTGCATAAATTGCATTCACATCGACCGTGATGGTTTCCGTCTGTGCCAATTTCAAAGGAGAAGAATCACGATATGAACCACTGATTCGCATCGATGCTGGGCTACTGCTACCGATGAGTGCGTAAACCCTACTGATCGCTGCCTTTTCGACTTGCGGATCAGACGAGACCATTCGCCAATCGCGCACCCAGCTAAACAACGCTGCGCGCTTCAACCGATCATCCGCACCCGTGGTTTGCGTAGCAACGCCCTGGCCAACAACATTGCCCAGCTTGTCAACCTCAATCACGTACGGGATAACCTTTGGCTTCGAACTCGTCACTACAAGACCGAGGACCGCAACAAATGCGACTAGGCCCACCAACACTGCAATAAGTCGCCAGTTACGCTGACCAGCCAACAAATCGTGATAACGCTCATTCCACTCCTCGCGCGCGACCACGTAGGGGTTACCACTTACACCCCGCCCGCTCTTCATCGTTTTCGTCGATTCCTTCACTGATAAACCCCCTACTCACCGTGGTGGATGTTCAAATTTGGCGCGGATACATTCGCACTATCATCAGGCAAATGCTGCCGCACATTCGCGCCCGTATTGTTCAAGGCATTTACCCTTTCACTCAGACTTGGCTTTTTTGCACCGCCTTCAAGGTTGGCCAATTGCGCTTCACCTTCAGCCGGGCTAATAGTTCCCTGCGAAACCATGTCCATAATTTCCGATTTGTTTCTACCCTGTGGAGGCGTGTTCCCCGAAACAGGAGCACTCGCGTCGCCCGACGAAGAAACCCTCGAACTACCCGCGTCAGAAGACGCCGACGCTGCGCCACCACCACTTGCTTCACTGGAACTCGGCTCGACGCCAGAAACTTCACCTTTCGTTTCAGCAACAGAACCACCTTCGCTGCTACCGCTGCCAGTGGTTTTCCCCGCCTGTTGTTTTGTTGTGGCAGAGGAACTTGATTGCGAGGAATCGCCTTGAGAAGTTGCTGAATCATTTGCAGATCCACCATCAGCGGAGCCTCCAGTTGCGCTACCTCCTTCAACAGGCGGCGGGGCTACTGCACCGGCTCCGCCCTCCCCTGCGGCGCTAACAGCCGGTGGAGCAACACCATTCATTGCACCTTCCGCGCCGCTCATTGCAGCAGCGCCGTCACCTGCCCCCATTCCACCCATAGCGCCTGCACCTGAACCGGCCGCAGCAAAGCTGCCTCCGGAGCCAGCTGCACCCGCTCCCAGAGCCCCGGCTCCACCGGCAGCTCCTGCCCCT
>WSSedL1CaDRAFT_10000125_pt1 | contig 49183 bp, 48 predicted proteins | sample WetSurSL1Cattail_FD_9464 | JGI IMG/M metagenome (IMG submission 9464)
TGGGCAATGTCGCGATAGATCGTGCGCACCGAGGTTTCGAGTTCCTCGGCGATTTCATTCGCGGTCACCGGCCGGCGCCGGCGGCGGAGCACCTGGATGATCCGGAACAGACGATCGGCCCGCCGCATCAGAAATTTCCTCCTCACTGACAGCCTACTGCCACGCTGCTGACAGCATGTTGTCAGGAGGGGCTGGTTATGACAAGGCCATTGCTAATGGAGAGATCGATGATAACGCTCTACGGTTCGTTTCCTGCTTTCGGACTGCCCCACGCCAGCCCCTTCGTGCTGAAAACCGAAGTCCAGCTCAAGATGGCCGAAATCCCCTATTGCCTCGCGCGCGGGTTTCCTGCCGACGGTCCGAAAAAGAAAATCCCTTATATCGTGGAGGCCAACCAAATGATCGGCGATTCCACCTTCATCCGCGACCATATCGAAAAGGCTTACGGCGTCGATCTCGATCGCGGCCTGACGCCGGACATGCGGGCACACAGTTGGGCAATCGAGCGCATGCTGGAAGATCATCTTTATTGGGCCATCGTGTACGAGCGCTGGATGATCGACGAGAATTTTGCCGCTGGTCCGGCGCATTTCTTCGACACGCTGCCCTCCGGCGTGCGCGAGGCGGCGCGCGACACCGCACGCCGCACCGTGGCGGACAACCTTCGCGGTCACGGCCTCGGCCGTCACAGCCGCGAGGAAATCGCCGATCTCGGTTGCCGCAGCTTGGCGGCGCTGGCGACACTGCTCGGCAACAAAGCTTATCTGATGGGACCGGCGCCGTCGGCGGTAGATGCCACGGCCTTCGCCATGATCGCCGCGGCGACCGCCCCGGTGTTCGTCTCGAGCTTGCGCACCTTCGCGGAAGAAAGGCCCAACCTGATCCGCTACCGCGACCGGCTGATGCGTGACTACTACCCGGCGTTCGCGGCCCGGCGGGCGGCATAAAAATGGCGGCCCTGCGCATGGCGCGGAGCCGCCTGAAGCCGGTGCAGAGGGCCTTATTCCTCGTTGCCGGAATTTTCATCATCGGAATGCGTTGCAGCGCGCCCCGGCGCGGCTTGCGCCTTACGCAACTCCCTTGCGGCCTGTTTCATGGCATCGGCAACAATGCGGTCGATGTGCATATTGGCCACTGCCTGATGGGCTTGCGCCTCGCTGACCTTGGCTTGACGCAACGACTGTTCGGCTTGCCGCATCGCGCGCGCGATGGTCTCGTCGATATGCGCGTCGGCGATGGTGCGACGGGCTTCGGCGATGGCGCGCGCGGCATCGGCGCTGGCGGCGCGGCGGATGGCGGCCTTCTCGGGCTCGGTCAACGCACGAACCGGCGGCGCGGGCGGCTCTGGCACGGCTTGCGGTGCTGGGGGAACAGGTGGCTCGGGCGGCGCCGGTACATCGGCGTCGGAAATGTGCATGACGACGTGGCCGGGGGTTCCCGCATCCGCCACGGCGCGGATCATCATGTGCTTCGGCGTCTTGAACGCACCCGTCTTATCGGCGTTGTGGAAGACGACCTCGTCGGCTTCGGCCGTCACCGATTCCGGCTTCGGCGCCGGGGCTTCGGCCAGCGACGGACGCACCAAAGCCAAACCGGCCGTCAGGGCCAGACACGAAATGCCGATCTTCCACACATCCATTTTGGTCACTCCGGAACGAGATTGGGCAGGATCGAGAATGGACTTCACGCGGGCATCGAGCATGCGATGCTCGGCCATCGCCAAAGTCAGCGCGCGCGAGGTGCCGGAAAACTCGCGCGCCAAACCGACCAAATGTTCGGCATAGCGGGTCGGGCGGACACCGGCGGCGATCACCGCGTCGTCGGCGGCGCTTTCGCCATCGCGGCGCATGGCGCGGGCAGCCAGCCACATCAGCGGATTGGGCCAATAAAGCGCGCAGGCGGCGAGCGCGATCAGGCGGCAAAGGCAATCCTGGCGGCGGACATGCGCGGCTTCGTGTAAGAGCACGCTGGTGAGCCGTTCGCGCGGCCAGGTGACCGACGCTTTCGGCAGCAGCACCACCGGCCGCACGACGCCCCAGGTCAGCGGTCCCGCTTCGCCGGGTGACGTGCGCACGCGAAGCTGCCAACCAAGACCGCGGAATGGCGCCGCATCGATGCCGTGCGGAATGTGCGCCACGGATTTGCGATAAAGACAAATCAATCCGACGCCGCCGATGGCGAGCTTGACCAGATGGAACGCCAAACCGGCAAGCCACAGTGCGGCGATGGTGATAATGAAATCGACAGTGCCAAATGCGGGAACTGGTGCGGGCGCGGTAACGGTGGTCACCGGCGCAGCCGCTGGCGTTGCGAGCAGAAAAGTGAGCTGCGACGGCAGCAAAAGCGCCACCACGGGCAAGGCCAGCAGCGCCGCAAACGCGCCGGTCCACAGCAAGTGGCGCAGCGCCGCGGCTTTGCCCCGCCCCAACACCCACGCCAGAGCGGGCAACAGCAACGATCCCAACAAGGCGGCAAGCGCGAAGAGCACAGTGTTGAGGACGATCATCGCCCTTCCTCCTTGGCTTTTTCGATCAACGCGGTGAGGCGGTCGAGTTCGGCGGAGCTGAGTTTGGTGTCTTGCTGATTGAGCAGCGCCGCGACGACGCCTTCCACCGAATTGTCGAAGAAGGTGGACAGCACCGATTTGACAGCCTTTTGCGCCATCTTCTCGCGCGCCACTTTCGGCGCGTAGACATAGCGCACGCCATCGAGGCGGTGACGGACGTGGCCTTTCTTTTCCAGAATGGTGAGCAGGGTGCGCACGGCGGTGTTAGACGGCGGATCGGGGATCGCCGCCACGATCTGCGCCGCGGTGGCTTTGCCGAGCTTGTAAAGCGCCTCCATGATCTCGCGCTCGCGGCGGGAGAAAGTGTCGGTCGTGTCAGGTTTAGGCGTGCGGTTTATCATGCCAAATTTTTGGCACCTTAGCGGGCAGCTGTCAATTCACGCATCCGTGAAAACGGCGTAAGGGAAAATTTCACGCGGAGGCGCGGAGATACCGTTTTTTGTGACGGCACACGCGATGTTCCGACCAGAACGCACGCTCGCTCCGCGCCTCCGCGTCTCCGCGTCTCCGCGTGAATCCCTTTTCAATCAACGCAATACAGTGCAACATCGGCCACAAGGAACGCATGCAATGACTGAACGAAAAAGAAAGCCTGGGAGATCACCACGGCCAAAGGTGGCGGGCCTGCTGCCGGTCCCGACGCCCGGCGAAATCCTGGCGGAAGAATTTTTGAAGCCCTTCGGCCTTAGCCAGAACGCGCTCGCCCGCGCGCTGCGCGTGCCGCCGCGGCGCATCAATGAAATCGTCCTCGGCCAGCGCGCCATCACTGCCGATACCGATTTGCGGCTGACCAAGTATTTTGGTCTATCGGAAGGATATTTCTTGGACCTGCAAACCGATTGCGATCTGCGGGTGAAGAAGCGCGAGATCGCCAAGGAACTTTCCGCCATCGCGGTGCGACAAGCGGCGGAATAGGAGGTTACACCCCCACCACGCCCTTCAGCACCTCGCGCACCGTTTTGCGGTCGCGCGGGGACAGCGCGCCGATCTTACGGGCGACCAGACGATTGTCGAGGGTGAAGAGTTTCAGGCGCACCAGCGAGGCCGCGGTCAGGCCGGCGTCGGCAGCATCGCTCAGCGGCACATCCGTCGGCCAATGACTTTTCGCCGCCGTGGTGATCATGGCGAAGATCGTATTGCCGGACTCCCCATTGGCCTTTTGCGATGACAGCGCCAGCGCCGGCCTCGGTTTGGCAACCGCCATGTCGGTGAAGGGAAACGGCACAATGGCAACATCCCCCGCTTCGCAGATCACCGTCATAGCTTGTCGTACGCCGCGGCGTCTTCCGGGCTGGCCCATTCGGACAGAGTCGATTCCACCGCCTTGAGGTAAGCCCGGTCCATCGGCTCGGCGCGCGCCAGCGTCACCTTTCCCTTGGCGATGCGGTAGACCAGCATATCGCCGGGTTTTACGCCCAGCGCCTCGCGCACTTCCTTGGGCAGGGTGGTTTGCGCCTTGGACGTCACCTTGCCGAAAACCGCATTCATGAAAGGCCTCCTTACCTCCTTACCATATCGCGGCAGAGGCTGGACCACAACGAAAGTAGCCGCGGGGGCGGGGCGCAACTCGTACAATTTGGCACTCATGGGTGTATCAAAAATTTCGAACCTACTTTAACTTGTATTCCACCAACGCAAACTTTTGCGGCTGGATTGCACATCAACACCAACATGGGAGAGCATCATGATGTCGTTTGCCAAACCTGTTGCGTTCGTTGCTGCGTTGTTACTGACCCCTTCGCTGGCCGTTGCCGGACCACAGGATGCGTTCAAGAAACCCGCCGCAAAGGCGGCCAGCGCCAATGAAATCACCAGCCCCGGTCTGTGGTTTACCCTCAAGAACAGCTGCGCGGGTGCCGCCTATGGCGCCGTGGCCGACAATGTCTGCCTGAAAGCGATCGACACGGCGGTCTTCATGACCAAGATCCGCACCGGCGTGGTGGCGAAGGGCTACAGCGAAGAGTTCGACATCTGTGCCACCACGGCGGGCGGCAGCGGCGAAATCATGTTTGTGCCGAACCCGGGCGAGTCCAAGGCGGCCGTGGTGGTGACGGTCATACCGGGCGCCGTCGTGCCCTATCCGACGACTTTCTGCAAAAAATAACCGCGAAGATTAGGCGCTTTGGCGAGGTGTGCCCCCAGGTGCACCTCGCCCCCTGATAAATTCCCGCACGTCCACCCTGCACAAACCGCGAACGAGCCCCTATATTCCCCCGCATGCATAACAACGGCATGGTGCCCCGGGGGCCGGGGGAGTTGCGCGGCTTCGGCGATATGACCGGGGCGCCCCGGAAGCCACAATGCTGCGGGCGGTTGTCACTTCATATCGACGTGAACAAGCGGTACGGCTAGTCTGGTTCCATGCGCACGATGGCGTCCAGCGCCGGAAGCGAAACCCAAAGCGATCCTTGCGCGGCCAATAGCGACCAAGGCTGTTCACCAACCACTTCGAAGACCACAGGAGCGTCCGGACGGTTCGGATCAAGCGGGCTCACGGATGCGCCCGCGCCGTTGGCAACCCATATCTTACCTTGCCATGCGGCCAAGCCCCGAGGGCGATAGTCGATGCCCTTATAGGGTACAGGATCGGTACCCGGACGGGCGGGATCGAGCCGCAGAACGGCCGGTTCGTCGCTCTGGCTGTTCACCCAGAGCCACGTGCCATCGGCGATGATGAAACTCGCGCTCTCGCCACCGCGCTGCGAACCGGTTACGGTATTGGCGACGGGATCGATACGATAGACCTTATCGCTTGCGTAATCGGTGACAAACACAGCTTCGCTGGTGCACGTGAGGGCAAATGGCGATTGGCCCACGTTCGCGATTTCGATCATGCTTCCACTTACCGGATCGAAGCGCAGTACGGCGTGCTTTTCCGTCAGTGTGACCCATAATGCGCCGAAACCGCTTGCCAATGCCCCAGGTCCGCTCGGAAGTGGAACTGTGCGAAGAACCGCTCGCCTGACCGCATCGATCTCTACCAGAGCCTTTCCGCCGCGCAGCGATACCCACAGGGTTGGTCCAGCCGCAACGATGTTTCTCGGGTTTTCGCCAACAGGAATGGGCTTGCCCGTCACGTTCGACTTTGGGTCTATCGGGACGATCCGCCCGTCTTTGCCGCCATAAGCGACCCAAACTGTGCCGTTTGCGTCAGCAAGTGCAAGCGGCTGAGGGCCAACGGGAATCAGGCGGGCGCGATAACCCAACTTGCGGAACGCGATGCTGTTGACGACCGCCAAACCCACTGCATCGGGATTGAAACGCTTTTCACCGGGTTCGAGCCGGAGACTGTAATCGACGCGTGCCGTATAGGCGGGAAATTCCGGATCGGAACACATCAAACGATGCAGCGCGAGTGTATACGCTTGGCCCTCATGGCCCGCCACGCCGCGATCTTCCGACACGGCATCCCAGCGCACGCAAACCGCACCGTTCACCGTCGTTTCGGAAAACTCCGACTTCAAATAGGTGTGGTGCGCGTTATCTGCGGCTTCTGTTTCGGCACCCTTCTTCATATAGGCCATGAGCAGCGCTGCGATCGCCTTGGGATCGTTTGACGCGATCGGCACCACGGCACCGGCGATGTCAATCACGGCCGTCGACGTCTTGCCCAGCCCCAGCATCGAGAGCACCGGCGTGTTCATGCCCGGCGCTTGATAAAGCCGCATCCGGAATGCTCCCGAAGAGCTGCCGTCTCGTGTCTCGCGCGGAAAGGAGGTTTCCGCAAACCACGACGAGCCGGGCGAAGCGACCTCGAATCCCAGCAGAACGAGTTTTTGTGCACTATCCGACAGCGGCACCAATCCGGCCGTGGCCGGAACCGCTGCGGCAATTAGAAACGCGAGCCCTATCCAATTTCGCATGGCTCTCCCCCGGAAAAGCGCCCCGTAATTCAATAAGCAGAATCTAGCATAAAGCCCCTGCACAAACCGCGAACGAGCCCCTATATTCCCCCGCATGCATAACAACGGCATGGTACCCCGGGGGCCGGGGGAGTTGCGCGGCTTCGGCGATATGACCGGGGCGGAGATTGCGGGATTCGTGCCGCATCGCCCGTCGCGGCCGGAGAAATCTGAGGGCGGCAAGCGCTTCAAGCTGGTGAGCGAATACGAACCTGCGGGCGACCAGCCGACCGCGATCGCCGATCTGGTGCGCGGCGCCAATGCCAATGAGCGTGACCAAGTGCTGCTCGGCGTCACTGGTTCGGGCAAGACCTTCACCATGGCCAAGGTGATCCAGATCGTGCAGCGCCCGGCGCTGATCCTGGCGCCGAACAAGACCTTGGCGGCGCAGCTTTACGCCGAGATGAAAAGCTTCTTCCCGGAAAACGCGGTGGAGTATTTCGTTTCCTATTACGATTATTACCAGCCGGAAGCTTACATCCCGCGCACCGACACCTATATCGAGAAGGATTCGTCGATCAACGAAGAGATCGACCGCATGCGCCATTCGGCGACGCGCGCGATCCTGGAACGCGACGACGTCATCATCGTCGCTTCGGTGTCGTGCATTTACGGCATCGGCGCGGTGGAAACCTATTCCGGCACGGCGCTGACGATCAAAAAGGGCAGCCGCATCGACCGCACCGATTTGATGCGCGAGCTGTCGGCGCTGCAATACCGGCGCAACGACGGCAATTTCGTCCGCGGCGCTTTTCGCGTGCGCGGCGACGTGATCGACATTTTCCCGGCCCATTACGAAGACCGCGCTTGGCGGGTGGAACTGTTCGGCGACGAAGTCGAACAGATTTCCGAATTCGATCCGCTGACCGGGCGTTCCGCGGGCGTCTTGGACCAGATCAAGGTCTATGCCAATTCGCACTATGTGACGCCGCGCCCGACCCTGGCGCAAGCGATCAAAGGCATCAAGGCCGAGCTGGTCGTGCGGCTGGAGCAGTTCCGCCAGGAAGGCAAACTGCTGGAAGCGCAGCGGTTGGAGCAGCGCACCACCTTCGACATGGAAATGATCGAAGCCACCGGCTCTTGCGCCGGCATCGAAAACTATTCGCGCTGGCTGACCGGGCGCAAACCGGGCGAGCCGCCGCCGACCTTGTTCGAATATCTGCCCGACGACGCGCTGGTGTTCTGCGACGAAAGCCATGTCAGCGTGCCGCAAATCGGCGCCATGTATAAAGGCGATTACCGGCGCAAAACGACGCTGTCGGAATACGGTTTCCGCCTGCCCTCTTGCCTCGACAACCGGCCACTGAAATTCGAGGAATGGGACGCGATGCGGCCGCAAACGGTGTACGTCTCCGCCACGCCCGGTACTTGGGAGATGGAACGCACCGGCGGCGTCTTCACCGAGCAGGTCATCCGCCCGACCGGTCTGATTGATCCGCCGGTGGAAATCCGCCCGGTGGAAAGCCAGGTCGATGATCTGATCAGCGAATGCCGCAAAATCGCCAAGCGCGGCTATCGCGCCTTGGTCACCACCCTGACCAAGAAAATGGCGGAAGACCTCACCGAATACATGCACGAGCAAGGCATCCGCGTGCGCTATATGCATTCGGATGTGGAAACCATCGAGCGCATCGAGATCATCCGCGATTTGCGGCTGGGGGCGTTCGACGTTTTGATCGGCATCAACCTCTTGCGTGAAGGCCTCGACATTCCCGAATGCGCCCTGGTGGCAATTCTCGACGCCGACAAGGAAGGATTCTTGCGCAGCGAGACCAGCCTGATTCAGACCATCGGGCGAGCGGCGCGCAACGTGGACGCCAATGTTATTCTGTACGCGGATCATATCACCGGCTCGATGCAGCGCGCCATGGACGAAACCACCCGGCGCCGCGCCAAGCAATCGGCTTACAACGCCGCCCATGGCATCACCCCGACGTCCATTAAGAAGAACATCGCCGACATCATGGGCAGTATGTACGAGCGCGATCATGTCGTGGTCGGGCAAGGCGAGCTCGGCTTCGCCGAAGACGGCAAGGAATTCATCGGCCACAACATCAAGGGCCACATCGCCGATCTCGAAAAGAAGATGAAGGACGCCGCCGCCGATCTCGAATTCGAAGAAGCCGCCCGCCTGCGCGACGAAATCAAACGGCTAACGACGGTGGAGATGGCGGTCGCCGACGATCCCTTCGCGCGCCAGAGCGCGGTGGAAGATGCGGTGGATCAGGCGTTTCTCAATGCCGTGCGCGATGGCGTGAAGGCCACCGCCCCCGACAAACCCGGCAAAGGCACCAAAGGCTCGCGCACAAGGATGAAACGGCAATCAAGGCCAAATGTGCCGAAGACGTTTGGGAGCCGGAGTAAGTAATCGACAACCCGTCGCAGCGACACACGCATAGCGTGCAGGTATACTTCACGCTTGCAATTATCTCATTTCTGAGGTATATCAAAAATGAGTTGGACAATCGAATTTGTGAGCCGCACAGCCGAAGCCGAACTGACAGCACTGCCACTCGATATGCGGTCGCGTTTTACCCGGATCGCCGATCTGATCGTGCTGTTCGGATTGCAGGGCGTACACGAGCCGTACGTCAAGCATCTCGACGGCAAGCTGTGGGAGATGCGGCTAAAGGGAGCCGATGGTATTGCTCGCTCGATCTATGTGGCGGCGTCCGGGCAACGTGTTGTCGTGCTGCGGACCTTTGTGAAAAAGTCACAGGAAACGCCGCAGCGCGAACTTGATATTGCTTTTGCGCGGATGAAGGAGATCAAACCATGAGAAGTTTCGAGGACTGGAAGCGCAAGCAGTTGAAGAATCCCGAATTCAAGGCTGCCTACGACGCCTTGGAAGAGGAATTCGCACTGGCCCGCGAACTGATCGGCGCCCGCAGCCGCGCCAAACTCAGCCAAGAAGAAGTCGCGCGCCGGATGGGCACATCACAAAGCGCCGTTGCTCGCATGGAAAGCGGCCGCACCCTGCCGTCAACGACATCGCTAGTGAAATACGCCAAAGCGGTGGGGCATAAAGTGCAGATCAAACTCAAGGCGGGGTGAGGGGGCGGGGGATGACGAACGATGAAATGAGCAGTTATCGAAATGATATTGGATTTGACTACGCAATCCATTCCGATTTTCTCGTTCATTGGACGGGCAAAGATATTGATCCTCGAAACTGGGATGACGGTCTTTATTCAACAACCAACCAAGTCGAGACTGAGCAATATGTAGAGCGGCTCAGGAATATCTTGAAATTCGGGTTATGGATGACCGAGGAGGAGGATGACAACCCCCACCTTAACGCCCCCAAAGTCCCACGAACTTGTTTTACCGAGCTTAGGCTATCGCTGGCCCGCAGGCATGCCCGAAAATTTGGCCGTCTTGGAATCGGAGTTAAGCGTTTCTTCGTGTTCAATCGCGGTGGACGGCCGCTGGCGTATTATGGGACCTTCAAGGACGGGAAGCCGGTGAATGATACACTTCTCGATACATGCCGAGATGCCTACAATAAGGGTCACATCGACGGAAAAATATTGAATTTTTTCAAGCCGATGCACAGCACGATAGATCCAAAAACAAAGCAGTATATTTTCAACTATGATCTGTATTCAGAATCGGAATGGCGGATCATCTATACGGGGCAAGACAAGGCAGAGGACCCACGAGGTACGGCATATTTTGAGGGGCTTGATAAAGGCCAGAAGGCGAAGCTGAAATATCTGCTGCCACTGGGTTATCATTTGTGCCTCATTATCTACCCCTCCATCGCCGTTAAGAGGGCCGCCCAAAAAGACGTTGAAATCCGAAACTTGATTGGAGGCTTATGTCTCACCGAGGGAGAATGCCAATTGCCCATCGAAGTCGACCTAGATGCCTGTCGGAATTTCTGAGCGCCAGGAGCTGATGGCACTCAGGCGGTTAAAGACGCGCGGTGTCGGAATAAAAATACATCCCAGGAACACCTTTCCCGCGCCGCGGCGGTGCTGGGCAAGGAGCTTTCGATCTCGCTGAAGGATGCGGCTTAGAGCAGCGGCGCGGCGCCAAAGTGCCCCCTTCGTCTTGGCGCTCCGCGGCGTTCGCGGGACGACGCTGTCGCTCCCCCGCTTAGCGCAAGAGAATTGTATATGGATTTCGCACTTCACTTGTCATGGCCCGCGACTGCGGGCCATCCAGTTTTCGCGGCACGGACCGCATCAGGAAGAATCTGAATTACTGGACTGACAATGGAGCAACACCATCTGGATGGCCCGCAGTCGCGGGCCATGACACCATAGGAAATTGCGCATCTGCGATGGCCCTGCCGCTCCTGCTGGGGCAGAAAAGGTGGAGCGGAGCAACACTGCTAAAGCGGCTTTTTCGGCGGCTGGTAACAGGAGCGGCAGCGGACTTGGTATTCGCCGATGTCGCCGACCACCAGCTGCTTGTCGTCGGAAATCATCCGGTAGGAGATGTACCCGGCGTCGGAGCCACACACCATGCAAACGCCGGTCAGCTTCTCGACACTGTCGGCGATGGCGAGCAGGCCCGGAATCGGCCCGAACGGCTCTTCGGCGAAATCCATGTCGAGGCCGGCGACGATGATGCGCAGATTGGTGTCGCGGCGGTCGCGCAAGAGTTTGCGGATGGCGCGGCCGAACCAGCCGAGGCTATCGCGCAGCGGGGTGTCGAGCGGAAAGAACTGCGCCTCGTCGATCGCCAGCACATCAAACTGGTTGAGGTTCACAATATTCCAGAAGCTCGCTTCGTCGTGCACCATCACGGCGGAAAGCTGGTCGGTGACCTCGGTGGTGCCATCGGGCAGCACCGCGCGGCTGGCGATATAGCCCTGGGTGCGGGTGTCATGGGCGGGCTTGAGGATGCGCACCCGCTTCTTGGCGTATTGGGCGCGGTGGAGCCTGGCGATCAGGCGCTCGGTTTTGCCCGAGAACATCGGCCCGACGATGACTTCCAAACGCGACGTCATAAACAGGCCCCGACTCTCGTTCTTTGATGGTCGCGGCGTTTTCGCGCAAAACCGCACACCCTTTTGCGCCCGCCGCTCTGATGCGGCCGGACTTAAACACGATTCGATCCGCCCCTGTCCGGACCGCCGCGCCAACAGCTTGTGGAAAACCGGGAAAACAGAACGGGTTACGACCGGTCGTGCTTCGGGTCCGGCTACCGGTTCCCACGTTGCGGCAAGCGCTATTGCTGCGGCGGCGTCGCGGGCGGCGTGGGTTCCGCTGGCGGTTCGGCGGGCGGCGGCACCGGCGGCGGCGGCGGAGTCGCTTCGGTCTTGCAGGGATAGAGCTTGGTGGTGGCCTCATAGAGGCCATCGTCGAACGGCTGCTCGCTGAGCGAGGCCGGATAATTGCCGTCGGTGCGCAGCCAATGCAGCGTCGCGCTAGCGGCTTCCCGGGTCGAGACGTCACCTGGCACGCAGATGAAGTTCTGCCGCTTGGCGGCATCGACATAGGACTTGATCTTCTGGGTGCACGCCCCGTTGTCGCGATAGCAACTGGTGAGGAAATCGGACAGTTTGGGCAAGTCCTCGGCGGGCGCCGCGGCGAACATGGCGGCCATTGCGGCAAAAGCCAACAACACCTTTTTCATCGTAACCCCCTTCACGAAAAGCGCACGTTCGAGGCCGCATCTTACCGATGGGCGGCCAGCCTGGACGCCAGTGTAGCATAACGGCGGCGTCCGTCAGCGCCTCCTGTCCCCGACAGCCCCCCCGCCAGACGCGACCTTCTGTCCGCCTCCGCCCTCGCCCGGCCGGGGCCAGAATGACGCGTCTTGCGGGGGGTGGTCATGCGCAGTCTCGGCATCGGCTTGGCAGCCGTTTTGAGCCTGGTTCCGGCGGCGGCTGGGGGCACGGCCTCGGCCCGGATGGTTGACGCCAGCGGACACGCCGCCGGCCAAGCCAATTTTAGGGCGGCGCCGCACGGGGTCCTGATCGAGCTGGAGGTCAAAGGCCTCCCCCCCGGCCCGCACGCGGTTCTACTGCACGCCAAAGGCGCCTGCGATCCCAAAACGGGGTTCGCCTCGGCCGGGCCGGTGTTCGACTTCGAGCTGCCGCGCAGCCACGGCTACTTCGCCCGTGGCGGCCCCAAACCGGGCGACCTGCCGCTCCAGTTCGCCGCCAGCGACGGCATCTTGCACGCCAGCTTCTTCACCACCGCCGTGTCGCTCGGCGACGGACGGCGCTCGCTCTTCGGCAAAGAGGGTGTTTCGATCATCGTCCATGCCGGCAGCGACGACTATCAGAGCCAGCCCGACGGCCACGCCGGCGCCCGCCTGGTCTGCGGCACCATTTTGAAAAATCCCGGCAAACCCACGCGCAAGCGCAAGTGAGACCCGGCTTTACGCCGAGTCCCATCCCGCCGCGGATGGCGGCTTCGAACTCTTGGCGTTCCCGGCCACATCACCTTGGAAGCACACTAAAATCCGCCCCTTTCCGGCTCCGGCTTGCCTAAAAGGTGTGCCTCGGATAAGGATTCCACAGTCGAGGCCGCGCAAGCCACAGAGACAAGTTTCAAGCGCGCCCAACCGGCTCGTCTCGGGACGTAGTAGCCCGAGGGGGGGACTGGCCTGGAGTGACGACGACGACGCTTTTCCTGAAACTACTGGTGCGACTTTGACGACTGCAACGAACATGGTGTTCGCGGCAGACACTACACTTGCTTTCAGGAGAAAGCCGTCATGACCATCGGTCTAGTCAAGTTCTTCAACACCACCAAAGGCTTTGGATTCATCGCGCCGGATGGCGGCGGTAAGGACGTGTTCGTCCACATGACCGCCGTGCAGGCTGCGGGTCTGCGCGGTCTCAACGAAGGCCAGAAGGTCAGCTTCGACGTCGAAGCCGACAAGCGCGGCCCCAAGGCGGTTAATCTGAAGCTCGTCTGAGCCGAAGAACTTGAGCCTAAACGAGCGGCGTGAGGAGCGATCCTTGCGCCGTTTCGCTTTTGCAGCGGCTTTATTTGGACGCGGCGACGTGCCGTTGCGCGCCCTGACCGGGGCATGCCGGCGTCGCGGCAGACCCTTTCGCGCCATGCCGTTTCGGTGCCACGGCGCAGGCGCGCGCTGCCGACGGCCCTTTGGCGCTTGGGCTCTGCTTGAGGGTTACTGGGCGCTGGAAATCAGCGGGCGTGTGCAGCCAGCCAAAATGGTGCGCCACGGCGGCGAAACCGGGGCGGGAGAACTCGACGGCCGCCCCGTGCGGAACCAGCATCCAGACGACAGCAAACGCAATTGCTACCCGGAAAAGTGCCTTGAACATCGCAAAACCGCCTTTCCTGGAACGCACCCGAGGAGTGACGACCCGAGGTGGCGTACTTCGATCAACCATCGCTTCCGGTCTTCCAGTGACGTTGTTTCCATACTTCCAATCAGAATGGCTTGGGCAATGCGCAAACCCGACAGGGACGCCTCCCATTCTCCGGCGGGAGCGCCGCGGCGCGCGCGATAAAAAAGGCTCGGAAAACTCGCCGTCACGACGATGTGCGCGTCCTTTGCCTCGACCGGTTCGCCGCTGTGCTCGGCTTCGGCGTCCTGCCAGCGCGTGAATTCCTCCAAGATGAGTTGGAGCGCGGGCGGTGGCCCGCCAAGCCACATCGGAAAGGCGATAAAAAGCCGATCGGCCTGCCAGATGCGCTCGACAATTTCGGCCGCTCCGTTGCGCCGCCAGGAGGGACGGCCGCTCTCGGCGCCCGGCACCGTCACGGCGCCGACATCAAGGCGTTGCGTTATGCAGCCGCTCGCTTGCGCCCCTTCGGCGTAGGCCGCGCACAGGGCGGCACAGTACCGTTCCGGCCCCGGATCGGGATGGCCGTTGATGACGAGCACACGTTTCACCGGCAGCGGATGGCTGTGCCAAGGCAAACGCATATGGGCGAGTTCGCCGAACATCACGCCGCCATTGCCGTTGAGTCGTAAGGGGGCGTCTCCGATGGCAGAACGGCGGCGATGAACGTCATCCGCGTCGCACCGTCCGCGAGGCGCGCGACCGACAGCGAAATCCGCGTGCCGCCTTTGCGTATCATGGCGCCCCAGACGTTCAGGCGCTCGGGTTCGGCCGTGGTCGCGGCGCAGGAAACGATATCCCAGATGGCATCGCGGCCGTTGCGCGCGATGCAGCGTTCGACAACCGTGGCCCACAGCGGCTCGCCGCACAACTCGTCGTCGTCGAGCGACCACTGTAGCGCGAACGCCCGATTGTATTGCTTCAGGCGGCCATCGGCTCCGACGACAATCTCGCCGTCGCGCGACGCTCTGAGCTGCAGTACTTTTCCGACACCTTCTCTAGGATCTGGGCCGGGCGCTCCGCCCAAGGCGATGGTGGCGGGAAGGGAGACAACCGTTGGTGGTCCGCTGCCGACCGTCTCCTTGACGCGATAGCTCTCCTGCGAACGAAGGAAAAGCGCGGCGCCATTGCCGATGCGACGGCCGCGAACAAAGACCTGCCGCAAACCGGACAAGCGCACCGAAAGCGAGAACCCCGCGGCCCGCTTCAGAAGGTCGTTGATGGCGACGGCCAGGGGCGCGGCATCGGGGCCGTCGAGGCATTTTTTTAGCAGCGCGCTGCCGCCGCCATAACTGAGCGCCTGTTGCGATTTGGACCGCAGCACGACGACGGTTTCAGGAAGCGATTCCAGGATCGAATCGCGAAAATGGCGCGCCACCTGCGACCGGCGCAGCACCGCCTGCACGCGCTCGCGATAATTGCCGCGACGCGCCCGCTCGAAGAGCGCCCAGGCGCCGCAAGCGGCGGCCAGGGCGAGCGACGTCACCACGATGGCGGCGATCCCGAACGTTCCCAGCGATTGGCCGGTCAATTGATCGAATTGTGCGGACAGCGCCGAGCAGAAGCTGGTTAGTGTCGAGAAGATGGCAACAAAGGGCGCCAGAAATGTATGCATAACATACTCAATTTTCTCTCCCGCTTATGTCTACAATCTTACAATTCACTGCCGTTCGATAGACCCGGAAACTACTCATCCAGGAGACGCGCGATGTTCGGTAGGCTACGCTGCCTTCAAATAGGGCAATAAGCGGTGTAGGGAGTAATCCTTATGCCGTTTCCCGTTTTTGAAGGAGGGCTGCTGCAATCGCCTGCAAACGGCGAGTGCCGTATCCCATCCCCCTCGCCTGCGCTTCGGCGAGGACAGAAACCTTTTACAGTGCAGATTCCCGGTTTCGCCGGTGCGCAATTTTTAAAGGGCGGCTACCGCGGCCAAGGCGGCTTCAAGCGCTTGCTGCCGCTGCTCGGGACCGATGGCGACGCCTTCGGCGCGCACGACCGCGATATCGGAAATACCTATGAAGCCGAATAAACTTCGCAAATATGTCTCTTGATGATCGAGGCTCGCCATAGGAGACGGCGGTGTGTAGATGCCCCCGCGCGCCGAAGCGATAATCACACGCTTGCCGCCGCATAAACCTTCGGGACCGTTCTCCGAATAACGAAAGGTCTTTCCGGCAATGGCAAGGCTGTCAATCCAGGTTTTCAGTTGGCTCGGAATACCAAAATTGTACATTGGCGCGCCGAGCACAACGGTATCGGCGGTTAGAAATTCGTCCAGCGCCGCTTCGGTTACCGCGAGATCGTGTTGAATTTCACCGCTTGCGTTTCCCGTAGCCTTCGCAACAAACAAGACTTCCGATAGATGCGGGATCGGCCTCGCGGCAATATCCCGATAGGTTACCACAAGGTCCGGTGCCTTCAGCTTCAGATGCGCGACGATGCTGGCAGTGATCCGGCGACTGACGGATTGGCTGCCGGTAATGCTGGAATCGACGTGCAAGAGCTTCATCTGTCATCTCCAATGCCGAGGGGGAAATCCCCGGCCGGATATAAGCGTTGAATATATTACAATTCGTGTCCAGGGATATTTTCGGACAGCAGTCATCTCAGCCGTCGGTAACGATGCGAAATCGCTCCGCCATCCATTCGATGACGACGCGGACACGCGGCGAGAGCTGGCGCGCATGGGAATAAAGAACGTGAACGGGAAGTGGGGCCGAAGGATAGTCTGCCAGAACCTCGACCAGTGTTCCGGCGGCAAGCTCTGGCGCTACGCGGTAGCGCGGCACTTGAATGAGACCCAAACCCAAGCAGGCGCAAGCGACATTGGTCTCGGCTCCCGTGACGGTGACCACCGAGGGCGGCGTGATCTCCCGTTCGGCGCTGCCGCTCTCGAGGAAGACAAAGGGGCTGACGATAGCGGCATCTGGCGCAAACAGACCGATAATCCGGTGTTTGTCGAGATCGTCCAACGTGCGCGGCACGCCGAAGCGCGCGATATAAGAAGGGCTGGCGAAGGCGCCACACTTCAATTCGGCTAGCTTGCGCCGGATAAGAGGTGTGTGCGTGTCGGTCAGCCGGCCTGCTCGCAATATGCAATCGAAGCCTTCGCGCAACATGTCGAGCGCCTGATGCACTTCCGCGATATGGAGGCTGATGCCGGGATAGGTATCGAGAAAGCGCGGAAGGTCCGGCAGCAAAAAATGCCGGGCCTGGGTGCCATGGACGTCAATGCGAACGAGCCCGCTGGGTTTTTTACCGGCGAAAGCGCTCTCCGAATCCTCAAGATCGGCGATCAGGGCGACACAACGCCGGTAATAGGCTTGCCCATCCAACGTCGGGGCCACTTGGCGCGTTGTTCTGGCGAGCAGGCGCACGCCGAGCCTTGCCTCTAAGCCTTTCACAGCGTCCGTGACCGACGAACGCGGCAAGCCAAGATCATCGGCTGCTTTGGTAAAGCTCGCGCGCTCAACAATGCGGGTGAAGACGCGCATGGCGTCGAAGCGATCCATTGTTCGGCCTGTCGAATAGTCATGCCAGTTTACGCATGATTATCACAGTAATTCAAACAGTCATTGTCGCCCAACACCTTTTGAGGGTGCAAAAAGGAGAAAGACAATGACCAAAATCAGCAACAAGGTTGCCCTCGTGACCGGCGCCGCGGGCGGCATCGGCGCGGCGGTTTCGACACGCTTGGCCCGCGACGGCTTCGTGATTGTCGTCAACTATGCGGCCTCGGCGCCTGCTGCCGATGCCTTGGTGCGGCAGATCGAAAGCGCTGGCGGCCGCGCCGTTGCCGCGCAGGCGGATATTTCGGATTCGGCCCAGGTCGCCCGTATGTTCGCCTCGGCCGAGGCGGCGTTCGGTGGCGTCGACGTGCTCGTCAACAACGCCGGCATCATGCGCCTGGCAACGATCGCCGATAGCGACGATGCTATGTTCCATCGCCAGATCGCGGTGAACCTGACCGGAACCTTCAACACGCTCCGCGAGGCCGCCAAACGCCTGCGCAACGATGGGCGGATCATCAACATCTCGTCCAGCGTGACCGGACTGCTGCAGCCGACATATGGCGTCTATGCCGCCACCAAGGCGGCCGTCGAAGCCATGACCAGCATCCTTGCCAAAGAGCTGCGCGGCCGTAACATCACCGTCAATGCCATCGCGCCAGGACCGACGGCGACAAAGCTCTTTCTCGACGGCAAGCCGCAGGAGCTTATCGACCGTCTTGCGAAGATGGCGCCGCTCGAGCGCCTCGGCCGACCCGAGGACATCGCCTCCGCTGTTGCCTTTCTGGCAGGCCCCGACGGCGCCTGGATCAACGGCCAGACACTGCGGGCCAATGGCGGCATCATCTGATCCGCCCCGGCATATCCCAACCCAACCAACCCCATCGAAAGGGACATCCCGATGTCCACGCACGTTGTACTTGTGACCGGCGCATCTTCCGGTTTCGGCCTGATGACAGCCAAGGCGCTGGCCCAGGCCGGTCATACCGTCTACGCAACCATGCGTGAAACAGCAGGCAAAAACGCCCCGCGCGTTGTCGAAATCGCTGCTTGGGCCAAGGCCGAAGGCGTCGCTCTGAGGACCGCGGAGCTGGACGTTCAATCCGACAGTTCCGCCGAGGCTGGTGTCGCTTGCGTTCTGAAGGACGCAGGCCGTCTCGATACCATTGTCCACAACGCCGGGCACATGGTCTTCGGTCCGGCCGAGGCCTTCACGCCAGAGCAATTCATGCAACAATACGATGTGAACGTGCTCGGCACCCAGCGCGTCAACCGCGCGGCGCTGCCGCAGATGCGCCGCCAAGGCAAAGGCCTCTTGATCTGGATCGGATCGTCGTCGACGCGTGGCGGCACGCCACCCTTCTTGGCGCCCTATTTTGCGGCGAAAGCGGCGATGGACGCGCTTGCTGTATCCTATTCAACCGAGCTGGCACTGTGGGGAATCGAGACCACCATCATGGTGCCCGGTGCCTTCACCAAGGGGACCAACCACTTCGCCCATTCTGGCAAACCCGCAGATACCACACGTGCCGCCGAATATGAATCCGGCCCCTATGCCGGTATCGCTGATAAAGCGCTCAAGGGGCTGGCCGAGATGGAGCCCGCCAATGCCGATCCGGCAGAAGTCGCACGCCAGATTGTCCAAGTCGTCGGGCTCCCCTTCGGCAAGCGCCCGTTCCGCGTTCACGTCGATCCATCGCAAGACGGAGCAGAGTGCGTCAATGGTGTCGCCGATCGGATGCGCCGCGAGTTGTACCGCAATGTCGGCCTGGAGACTCTGCTCAAACCGCGCCAGTCGGTTTGATGCTGCTCGCAGCCCCTTGTCCGCCATCCAAATGGGCAAAGGGAAGTGGGGGCTTTGGCAGGTTCGTGTTCCGCCAGCTTCCGCTATACTCGCGCCATGAGCGACACCGAATTCGTCTTCGTCTACTCGACCTTCCCCGACCGGCAATCGGCCACCGATGTGGCGGAAGCCCTGGTCACCGCCAAACTGGCGGCGTGCGTCAACATTTCGGCGCTGATGACCAGCGTTTACGAATGGGAGGGCAAACTCCAAGTCGAGCCGGAGATCGCCGTCTTGATCAAAACCCGCCGCGCGTTGAGCGAAAAGGTCATTGCCGCCATCCGGCCGCTACATCCCTATCAACTGCCTTGCTTGGTGATTTTGCCGGTGGACGGCGGTTCTGAGGACTATCTTAACTGGGTCCGTGCCCAAACTTTGGGCGGTCACTCTTGACGCCTTGCCTTTAGGCTCGACGCACCCTTTGATGTTGCCCGAATTCAGGGAATCCCAACTTTGAGCGCCGCCAAGAAAATCCCACGCACCCTGCCGCTCGATGGCGAGGTGCTGCGCCAGGACCTTGCCAATCTCGGCCAGCGCATCGCCGTGAAAGACGAGTTGCGCAAGGAAGCGCTCCAGCTCATCAAGGGCGCGTTTCAGAACGCCCGCGGCCGGGTCAAGGATCAGGTCGTCACCGGCAAGCTGCACGGCCAGCAGGCGGCGCGCCAGCTCTCGGCGATCCAGGATGCGGTGATCCAGGTCCTCTACGATTTCGCGATCAAAGAGTTTTTTCCGCAATCCAAAAAGGACAGCTCGCAACACCTGACGGTGGTGGCGACCGGCGGCTATGGCCGCGGCGAACTGGCGCCGGGCTCCGACGTCGATCTGCTCTTCATCCGCCCCAACAAGCCGACCGAGTGGGACGAACACGTCATCGAGTTCATCCTCTACATGCTGTGGGACCTAGGGCTGAAGGTCGGTCACGCCACCCGCTCGCTGCCCGAATGCGTGCGCCTGGCCAAGCAGGACGTCACCATCTGCACTGCGCTGTTAGAGGCGCGTTATCTGTGGGGCGACCTCACACTCTACGACCAGCTGCGCAAGATCTTCTGGAGCGATATCGCCGCCGGCTCGGGCCAGGATTTCGTCGAGGCCAAGCTCGCCGAACGCGAAGATCGCCACCGCCTGCAAGGCGAAAGCCGTTTTCTGGTCGAACCCAACATCAAGGAAGGCAAAGGCGGCCTGCGCGATCTGCAGACGCTGTTCTGGATCGGCAAGTATCTTTATCACGTCTATGACGCCGCCCAGCTGGTCAAACACGACGTTTTCACCAAGGAAGAGTTCAAGACCTTCCAGAAAGCGGAAAGCTTTTTGTGGGACGTGCGGGTGCGCCTGCATTACCTGATGGGCCGCGCCGAGGAGCGCCTATCGTTCGATGCTCAGCCGGGGGTTGCGAGCGCCATGGGCTACACGAGTGAGAACCCGCGCGAGGCTGTGGAAAACTTCATGCGCGCCTACTTTCTGGTGGCCAAGGATGTCGGCGGCCTGACGCGCATCTTCTGCAAAGCGCTGGAAGTGCAAAACCGCAAGAAGCACCGCTCGATCACTTCGATGATGCCGGGATTTTTGCGCCACAAGTCGAACGACGACGACTTTTTCGTCGAAGCTGGACGTATCAACGCCAAACCCGATGCCTTTACCAAGGACCCGGTCAACCTTTTGCGCATCTACCACACTGCCGATATCAAGGGCATTCCGGTGCATCCCGATGCGTTGCGCACCATCACCCGTTCGCTCGATCTGATCGACGACAAGCTGAGAGCCGATCCGAGAGCCAACAAGCTGTTCCTGGAATGCCTATCGAGCCGCAACGATCCGGAAAAAGCGCTCAAGCGCATGAACGAATCCGGTGTGCTCGGGCGCTTCGTGCCGGAGTTCGGCCGCGTCGTGGCGCTGATGCAGTTCAACATGTACCACCACTATACGGTGGACGAGCATCTCATCCGTGCCGTCGGCAATGTCGCCGCCATCGAACACGGCGACATGAAGGACGATCATCCGATCGCCCATGATATCATGAAGCGCGTCGGCCAGCGCGAAGTGCTCTATTGCGCCATGCTGCTGCACGACATCGCCAAGGGCCTGCCCGGCGACCATTCCAAGGTCGGCGCCGAAATCGCCCGTCATTGCTGCCTGCGCTGGGGCCTATCCGAAGACGACACCGCCACCGTGTGCTGGCTGGTCGAGCATCACCTCGTCATGAGCGACGTCGCCCAGCGCCGCGACATCGCCGATCCCAAGACGGTGCGCGATTTTGTCGAGATCGTGCAGTCGCCGGAATATTTGCGCATGCTGCTGGTTCTCACCGTCGCCGACATCCGCGCCGTCGGACCCGGCGTGTGGAACGGCTGGAAGGGCCAGCTCCTACGCGAACTGTTCTACGAAACCGAGTCACAAATCTCGGGCGGCGACCAGACGCGGTCGCATTCAGCCCGGGTGGAAGACGCTAAGGCGGCACTGGAACAGCAGATCAGCGACATTGCCGAGAGCGAACGCCAACGCCTGATCGGCCGCCATTACGACACCTATTGGCTGACGCTCGACACCGAGACCCATGTCCGCCATGCCCGGTTGATGGCCGCGGCCGATGCCAAAGGCGAAATGCTGGCGCTCGATGCGGTGTCGAACGTATCCCGCGCGGTGACCGATATCACCGTCTACACCCCCGACCATCCTGGCCTGTTCGCGCAAGTGACCGGCGCCATCGCGATCGCCGGCGGCTCGATCGTCGATGCCAAGGTATTCACCACCTCCGACGGCTTCGCGCTCGACCTGTTCTCGGTGCAGGATGCCGAGGGCGGACCGTTCGGCGACGCCTCCCGCGCCGAGCGCTTGAAGCAGATGATTCTAAAGATCGTGCGCGGCGAAGCGGTACCGCGCGCCCTGTTCGCCAAGCGCCCGCCCAAGAGCCGCGCCAGCGCCTTCAACGTGCCGAGCCGCATCACCTTCGACAACGAAGCCTCGAACAGCGCCACTGTGGTGGAAGTGCGCGGCCGCGACCGTGTCGGCTTCCTCTACGACGTGTCAACGGCACTGTTCGAGAGCGGCCTCACCATCTCTTCGGCAATGATCGCCACCTACGGCGAGCGCGTGGTCGACGTGTTCTATGTGCGCGACGGCTACGGCCACAAGATCGTCCACCCCGAACGGCTCGCAGCCATCGAGGAAATCCTGCTCAGGGCCGTCGCAGGCAAGCTGGGCGGCGAGTAAGGGGCATCACGCCATCAGCGAATAACGCGTGCTGCGGCCGCCGGCAGGATCCTTGCTGAGAACACCTCGGCGGACCAGATCGTCGATGTCGCGCAGCGCCGTATCGGGCGAGCATTTTGCCAGCTTGGTGTACTTGGCGTTGGTGAGTTTGCCTTCGAAGCCATCGAGCAGCCGGTTGATGACCAGACTCTGCCGTTCGTTGAACGACTGGCCCCGGTGCTTGTCCCAAAAACGCGCCTTCGTTAGCACAGCGGAAAGAATCGTCTCCGCTCCGTCAAACGCCTGATCGAGACAACCGAGGAACCACTCCAGCCACGCGGTGATGTCAAGATCGCCTTTCTGCGTCGCTTCGAGAATGTCGTAGTAAGCCTTTCGCTGTTCGCGGATTTGGGCCGACATACTATAGAAGCGTTGGCTCATGGCTTCCGAGCGCGCCAGCAGAAGATCGGCAATGGCCCGCGCCATGCGTCCGTTGCCGTCCTCGAAAGGATGAATGGTCACGAACCACAAATGGGCGATGGCGGCCTTAACGACCGGATCGCCCGGATCGTCTTGGTTGAACCAACCGATGAAGGCCGCCATCTCGGCATCGAGGCGGCGCGCGTCCGGAGCCTCGTAATGGACGCGTTCATGCCCAAGCGGACCGGACACAACCTCCAGGGCTTCGCTTCGCCAGGCGCCGACGGCAATTCTTCGCAGGCCGCTGCGGCCGGTGGGAAAGAGGGCGGCGTGCCAACCAAACAAGCGGTCGGCGGTCAGCGGCCGGTCGAAGTTCTGCGTCGCATCGAGCATCATCTCGACGACACCTTCGACGTGTCGGTCCGCCGGTGTCAGCGCCCCGATGTCCATGCCCAGGCGACGCGCCAGCGAGGAGCGAACCTGATCGCGGTCGAGCATCTCGCCCTCAATCTCGCCGGATTTGATGACCTCCTCGGCAAGCGTTTCCAACGTCGCCTCGCGACGCAAATCGAAGCCCAGTGCATCCATCCGTCCGATCAAGCGGCCTTGATGGTGCCGGACAGCGGCAAGGTACCCAACAAGCCGCTGATGGTCCCATCGGAAGTGGGGCCAACCGGAGAGTTCGTGGATGTAAGACACCATATTCACCGCATATCTTGCGGCCATTATGGCCTCTATTCGCCGCAAATGGCAAGCACAATCACCGCATATATAGCGGCGAATATGCTCTTTATTCACCGCATGCACGCCCCCTGTGGCAGTCCATTTCCCTTGCCCCGCCTGGTCTGAAGGGTCATAACCCCGCGCACGAACTGAGGTTTTCTCCATGTCCGACGCGCCCGCCAAGCACCAGCCCCTCGTCTTTTCCGGTATGCAGCCGACCAACACGCTGCATCTGGGCAATTATCTTGGCGCGCTCAAGAATTGGGTAAAGCTGCAGGATCAGATGCCCTGCATCTATTGCGTGGTGGACATGCATGCCATCACCGCGGTCGCGTATGCCAAGCCGGATGATCTCAGGACCGCGGTGCGCGAAGTGGCGGCGGCGTATATCGCGGCCGGCGTTGACCCCAAGCGCTCGATCCTGTTCCAGCAATCGGCGGTGCCGGCCCATGCCGAGTTGGCGTGGATTTTCAATTGCGTGGCACGGCTGGGCTGGATGGATCGCATGACCCAGTTCAAGGAAAAAACCGGCAAGCACAAGGAACGCGCCTCGGTCGGGCTCTACACCTATCCGACCCTGATGGCGGCCGACATTCTGGTTTACAAGGCGACCCATGTTCCGGTCGGCGAGGATCAGAAGCAGCACCTGGAACTCACCCGCGACGTCGCCCAGAAGTTCAACAACGACTACGGCGCCGAAGATTTCTTCCCGCTGCCGGAAGCGGTGGTGCTGGGCACGGCGACGCGGGTGATGAGCCTGCGCGATGGCTCCAAAAAAATGTCGAAGTCGGACGACAGCGACATGAGCCGCATCAATTTGACCGACGACGCCGACATGGTGGCGCAGAAAATCCGCAAAGCCCGCACCGATCCCAATCCGCTGCCGGACGACGAAAAAGGCCTGGAGGGCCGCCCCGAAGCCGAAAACCTGATCAACATCTTCGCCGCCCTGGCGGGCACGCCGCGCAGCGACGTGATCGCGCGTTTTGCCGGGCAGCAATTCTCCGGCTTCAAGAACGAGCTGGCGGACCTTGCGGTGGCCGAAATCGCGCCCATCGCCGAGAAGATGCGCAGGCTGCTGGCCGATCCCGCCGAACTGGATCGCATTCTGGCGGACGGGGCCGAGCAGGCGGCGGCGCTGGCGGCGCCCATCCTCCGCGAGACCAAGCGGCTGGTCGGCTTCCACGCCTAAACATTCGTGTGCCTTTCCGCTGCGCCGCCAGCAGGTTAGAGCGTCTCGCCTAAGTTGTTGTTGCGACTACATATTAGTCGCGACTAAAGACGTTGCCATCCCTTATAAATAGAGTAATTGTGGATATCAGGAATGGAGTTTGCCGCATTCGCTTAAGATGACCTTGAGCTCCCTCTTCACGCCGATTGCCAGCGACGCGATGCTGCAAAGGATGATCATGGCCACGAAGGATTTGCGTTTTACCAGTGACGGGGCGGTGCGCTTTCTGGCGGCCGCCAGCGCCCGGCGGTCGTCGATCGCGAACGACTGGAGCCGCACCCAAAACGCGCTGCAGACCATTTGGCCGCGAGCTGGGCGCACGGTGCTGGCGCTGATCCATGAAGGCGATGACGGCCTCACCGCCGAAGACGCCACCGATCTTCTCACCGTGCTGGCGATGCTGACGCCGGACGATCCGGTCGATGTCATCCTGCATACCCATGGCGGCAGCGCCACTGCTGCCAATCGTATCGCCGCGGCGCTGGTGGCGCGGCCAAACACCGCCGCCTTCGTGCCGTTTTATGCCGAATCCGCCGGTACCGAAGTGGCGCTGGCGTGCGCGGAAATTTTCCTCGGCAACGACGCCAATCTGACCCCGATCGACATCCAAATCGAAGGCGCCCCGGCCCGCGATCTGGTGGAGCTGGCGCGCAAGGCGGGACCGCGCGCGTCCGAATCCTTGCGCCTTTCGGCCAAGATCGCCGAACGGGCGCTGAAGGACGAGGCCAAGACCGTCGATAGCCTGATCCATCCGAACCACAAGACCGGCAAAGGGCGGGTTTCGCTGGCCCGGCGGCTGACCAGCGGGCGCTCCTATCACGCCGAGCTGATCCGCTTTGCCACCGCCGCGGCGATGGGCATTGCCGTCAAACGCGGCGTACCGGCCGAGCTTTACCGCTTTATCGGCACCCGGCGGGCGCAGCTGCGGCAGCTTCGCGAACTGGACTCCCAGCTCAAATTCGTCCATCGCCGCGAACCCGAACCCCATCTGGAACTGGTGCACGGGGCAGCCTGACCGGCTAAACTCCGGGCCATGACCACAGGAACCATCCTCGTCACCGGCGGCGGCAAACGGCTTGGGCGCGCCCTCGTGCTCGATCTGGCCCGCCACGGCTATGACATCGCCTTGCACTACAATTCCTCGGAAAAGGAAGCGCGCGCCACCGCCGCCGATGCGATGACCAACGGCGTCAAGGTGGCGCTGCTCAAAGCCGACCTCAGCAAAGAAGCCGAAACCTCGACCCTGGTCAGCCGCGCCGTGGCCGAGCTGGGGCCGTTGACCGGGCTGATCAATTCGGCTTCGGTGTTCGAAAACGACGCTTGGTACAGTGTCAGCCGCGCCAGTTGGGACCATCATCTGGAGACCAATCTGCGGGCGCCATTCGTGCTGAGCCAGACCTTCGCGCACCAAGTGCCGCGCGACGGTCAAGGCGCTATCGTCAACATCATCGACCAGCGCGTCTTGAAGCCGACGCCGCAGTTCCTCTCTTACAGCCTCAGCAAAGCGGGCCTGAAGTGGCTGACCATCACGCTCGCCCAGGCGCTCGCGCCCAAGGTGCGGGTCAACGCGGTGGGACCGGGGCCGACCATGATCAACGCCCGCCAATCCGAGGCCGATTTCACCCGCCAGCGCGAAGCGACCGTTCTCGGCCGCGGCGCCGAGCCTCACGACGTCACCGAAGCGGTGCGCTATCTACTCAGTGCCAGCGCCGTGACCGGACAGATGATCGCCGTCGATGGCGGCCAGCATCTCATCTGGCAAACCCCGGATGTGGCGGTGAAGGAATAAACAAAAATGACTGTCTCATCCGATCCCTTGCGGATCGCCGATGTCGAAGCTGGCATCCGGCATGTCTTCATTCGCAATTTGGAACTCGATATCGAGATCGGCATCTACAGCCACGAACACGGCAAGACGCAAAAGGTGCGTCTCAACGTCGACATGGCGGTGGACGACACCCCGGTGACGGAAGACCGGCTGGAATCGGTGGTCGATTACGCCGACATCACCCGCAAGGTGAGGAAGCTGGTGGCGGGCGGCCACGTCGCGCTGGCCGAAACGCTGGCCGAAAAGGTCGCCGAAATCTGCTTCGAAGATGCGCGGGTGCGAATGGTGCGGGTAAGGGTGGAAAAACTCGAAGCGCTGAAGAATGCCGAAAGCGCCGGGATCGAGATTGAGCGGAGGAGAAGGTAAGGGCAGGGTTGCTAATTGGATATTATGTGCACCAAATTCCCTGACTTCAAATAAGCCTACCGGGTCGCGTTCATTGTCTGAAAAACGGAGTTGAGGTCTAGTTGATCTTGCGCCAGTAAGTTCTGGAATTTCCGAATTTCTCCGGGTTGCCCATCGGGGCAGTTTCCCCTTACAAAAAACCCATCGGAAAAGTCCTTATCAGCCTTCATTGATTTGATACTGGCAGCTGCCATCCAGTCATGGCTCGGCTTTGTGTCTGTCTGGGCGTTACTTTCAACATACTGACTCCGCACATCTAGCGAGTCAGTGATCGTATATCGCAGAAATGTTGGTCGGCACTCGTATTGGTCTTGAAGTGGACAAATCCACCCCGTCCACCCCCCAACGGTATCGCCACGCTGCAAAGCATGCTCGTTTAGTTTACTATCTAGCATTTCTTCTGCCGGCCATTGAAATGCCTTCTTGGGGTCTGCAACAAAGTACATTCGGCTATATTTGAAATTGATAGGGCACAGTGCGGTCCATGGGCCGTTACGTGATTGGGCCACTTCGAGGCCATATTCCGTTATGCGTCGCGGGGACTCGCTTCGGTTAGTCATAACGACGTAAATCAGAAGATTAATTTCCTGGCCTCCGAGATATTGGGAGCTAGGCGTAGCAGCGATCAGCGTGCCGTGGCGAAGAGCGTATGCAAATATTGGTAGTTCAAGACTTGGAGAGGCTGGGAATGTTTTGGAGAAAAGCTTCGCAGACGAAACAACACTGAAAGGCGAAACGGGGTGAACATTGTTGGTTTGAACCGGAGGCCACATTGCTGTCTTAATAGCCATGCTAATGCTTCCTACAAAAACCAACCCTGCAACGATTAGAACGCCCCAATGGACTGGCTTAGGCATTTTCAGGCCTAAGGCATTGGCAACTTGCACAAGAATCCCGAATGCAAGTGACGCTGCCGAGATGTACATCGCCGTTCCCATGTCCGATTCCCCCTCCGACGTCTTATACTACATCTGGTTGTGGGCTTGCGACGAATCCGGTGACAGGTGCACCATTCCCGAAGCGCCCTCTCCCCTCTCTACGGCCGCGTAGCGACAATGGTCAGCTTCAGGCCGAGCGCGCGCAGCACTGCATTCACCGTCTCGAACCGCGGATGCGCGCCGGCGCTAAGCGCTTTGTAAAGGCTCTCGCGGCCGAGGCCTGTGTCCTTGGCGATCTGTGCCATGCCGCGCGCCTTGGCAACATCGCCGATGGCGGCGAGAAGAACATCCGGGTTGGCATCCTCTGCCGCCGCCGAAAGATATTCGGCCATCGTCTCGTCATCGTCGAGATAATCGGCGGGATCGAAAGCGGCGTAGGTCTTCTTCACGGTTATTGTTCCTTCCATTCGCGCGCCAAGTTTTCGAGGATGATGGATTTCTACGCCCCAATTGTCATGGCCCGCGACTGCGGGCCATCCAGATCACATCTGGCACAAATCCAAAGACCGCGGAGAACCCAACTGGATCACCCGCAGTCGCGGGTGATGACAAGAAGGGGTATGTCCGCAAGTCGCGCGCCAATATTCTGGCCTTCGCCTTGAGGTCGGCGAGCGCCTTGAGCCACACATCAAATTCCGGCGACCGCAGGAAGGTGTTCACGGCGTGACTGTATCTGATTGGATACAACTATGCAAGCGCCATCACCCTCCCCTTGAGGGCTACGGGATTCACATTGTTTGTCTTTCCCTCTCCCCTTGTGGGAGAGGACGCAAAATCTTGCACTTAGCTGAGCACCCCCGGCGAGGCCGCACCGATGCGAAGCTAAGTGCTAGATTTTGCTGGTGAGGGGGGCGTGCCCCGTTACCCCTCACCTGAAAAATCATCGGGGTTAGCGGCGCTCCTTTTTGCGAAGCGCGACGATTGTGATGGAGCACCGCTAACCCCGTGATTTTTCTTCCTCTCCCACAAGGGGAGAGGGATGGCAGGATTGGCGGGTTCGGCCCGCCGGGACGGGGCAAGACCGCCTTGGCCGCCTCCTCCCACCCCCTCTCGGGCGGGAATTTCCGCAAAGCAATGATCAAGATTTTGTGGAACGGCGCAAAGGAGTACGAGATATAGACCTTAGGAGACTTTGAACCCCGCCGATGACCGACGCGCCGACCAGCCCTGAAACGCCCCCAGACCCGCCGCTCAAAGGCGTCGCCCGGATCGAGGCGTATCTGAAGACGCTGCCGGATGCGCCGGGCGTCTATCGCATGCTCGGCGCCGACGGCGCGGTGCTCTATGTCGGCAAGGCCAAGTCGCTCAAGAAGCGGGTGTCGAGCTACGCCAAGTCGGGCGGGCACACGATGCGCATCGCGCGGATGATTTCCGAAACCTGCGAGATGCTGTTCGTCACCACGGCGTCGGAAACCGAAGCGCTGCTGCTCGAATCCAATCTGATCAAGCGGCTCAAGCCGCGCTATAACGTTTCCTATCGCGACGACAAATCGTTTCCCTTCATCTTGCTGCGCCAGGACCACGCCTTCGCGCAACTCCTCAAGCATCGCGGCGCGCGTTCGACCAAAGGCGTCTACTTCGGCCCCTTCGCCAACGCCGGTGCCGTGGGCCGCACCCTGAATACGTTGCAGCGCGCGTTCCTGTTGCGCTCCTGTTCGGATTCGGTGTTCGAGACCCGTTCGCGGCCGTGCCTGCTCTACCAGATCAAGCGTTGCTCGGCGCCGTGTGTCGGACGGATCGATGCGCCCGCTTATGGCGAACTGGTCACGGAAGCGATGCGGTTCCTCGACGGCAAAAGCCGCGACCTGCAAGCCAAGCTGGTCAAGGAAATGGAAGCCTCCGCCACCAGCCTCGATTTCGAAGGCGCTGCCAAGCTGCGCGACCGGCTGCGCGCCATGAGCCATGTGCAGCAAACCCAAGGCATCAATCCTTCCACCTTTGCCGAAGCCGATCTCTTCGCGCTGCATCAGGAAGGCAGCGAGGTTTGCATTCAGGTGTTCTTCTTCCGCGCCGGGCAGAACTGGGGCAACAAGCCCTATTTCCCGCGCCAGACCGCCGATCTTTCGCCAGGGGAAATTCTGGAGGCCTTCATCGGCCAGTTCTATGACGAACGTCCGGCACCTGCGCTGCTGCTGCTCTCCGATGCCATTCCCACCCGCACGCTGCTCAGCGAAGCCCTGTCGCTGCGGTCCGAGCGTAAGGTGCAGATTTTGGTGCCCGAGCGCGGCGAGAAACATGATTTGGTCGCCATGGCCCGCACCAATGCGCGCGAACAACTGGCGCGGCGGATGGCGGAGAACTCGGCCCAGCGCGAACTCTTGGAGGGCGTCGCCGATCTCTTTGGTTTGGAAAATGTGCGGCGGATCGAGGTCTACGACAACAGCCACATTGCCGGCACCAATGCGGTCGGCGGCATGATCGTCGCCGGGCCGGAAGGCTTCGAAAAAGGCGAATACCGCAAGTACAACATCAAATCGGCCGACCTGACGCCGGGCGACGATTACGGTATGATGCGCGAAGTGCTGACGCGCCGCTTCGCCCGGCTGGTCAAAGACGACGAAGATGCCAAGGCGCGGCGCCCGGATGTCGCCCTGATCGACGGCGGGCCGGGGCAGCTTGCCATCGCGAGCCAGGTGTTCGCCGATCTCGGCGTCGAGGGCGTGAGCTTGGTGGCGATCTCCAAAGGCGCCGAGCGCGACGCTGGTTACGAGCATTTCCACATGCCCGGCAAGGCGCCCTTCCGCCTCGATCAGAAAAATCCGGTGCTCTATTACCTGCAACGGTTGCGTGACGAGGCCCATCGCTTTGCCATCGGCACCCATCGCAAGAAGCGCTCCAAGGCGATCGGCGCCAATCCGCTGGACGAAATCGCCGGGGTCGGGGCTGGGCGCAAGCGGGCGCTGCTGCAGCATTTCGGCTCAGCCAAGGCGATCTCCGCGGCCAATCTGGCCGACATCGAGAGCGTTTCCGGGGTTTCGGCCACTCTGGCCAAGAAAATCTATGACTTCTTCCACCCCGGCGGCGGCGCCTGAGGCGAAGCTCTTGTCCCCACCATGGCGAAAATGGTCTATGGTCGGGTTATGCTGCGCTTACCCAATATTCTGACGCTGTTCCGTATCGCACTGGTACCGGTGTTTGCCGTCGCCTTCGTGATGCCTGGCGATAACGCCCGGCTGATTGCGCTCGGCATCTTCTGCCTGGCCGGGATCAGCGACGCGCTCGACGGGCTGGCCGCTCGCAAGCTGAATGCTGGCAGCGATTTCGGCCGCATGCTCGACCCCATCGCCGACAAAATCCTGGTCGGGGTGGCGTTGATGCTGCTGGTGGCGGAAGGCGGCATTATTCAGTTCACCCTCGATCCCGAAGGGTTGCGCGGCCTGCTCAAGCTGGTGCCGGCGCTGGTGATTCTCTCCCGCGAGTTCCTGGTTTCCGGCTTGCGCGAATTTCTGGCGGGCGCCAACGTCAGCGTGCCGGTAACCTTCCTCGCCAAGATCAAGACCGTGGTGCAGATGTTCGCTATCGGCGCCATGATTCTGGGGCCCATCGCCGACCAGATCGTGCCCGGCGCCCTCGCCTTCGCCTATGTCGCCCTGTGGGTGGCCGCGGGCCTGACGGTGGCGACCGGTTACGTCTATCTGCGCGCCGGCCTCATCCATACCCGCCGCCGCGAGACGGCGGCTTGAGGCTCCTCTACTTCGCGTCCGTGCGCCAGAAGCTCGGGTGGGGCGAAGAGACCCTGGCCCTGCCCGGCGATGTGACGACCGTCGGGGCGCTGGCCGCCTTTTTGGCCGCGCGGGGACCATCTTACGCCGCAGTGTTCACCGACCTCCGCCCCTTGCGCGCCGCCGTCAACCAGACCCATGCCCGCTTCGAGGATCCGGTCGGCGACGGCGACGAAGTGGCGTTTTTTCCCCCGGTGACAGGCGGCTGATCATGGACATCTTGATCCGCATCCAAACCGAGCCGTTCGACGCCGCCGCGGTGCTGGAACGCTTTGCGGCCGGTGCGGTGGTGAGTTTCATCGGCCGCGTCCGGGCCGAGCCGGGGCTTCAGGCGCTGCGGCTCGAACATTATCCCGGCATGACCGAGGCCGAAATCGAGCGGGCGGTGGCCGAGGCCGGCCAGCGCTGGCCCCTGACCGGCGCGGCGATCCTCCACCGCGTCGGCGAACTCAAACCCGGGGAGCCAATCGTGCTGGTGGCCGCCGCGGCCGAGCACCGCCACGAAGCCTTTGCCGCCTGCGAATTCCTGATCGACCACCTCAAAACCAAGGCGCCCTTCTGGAAAGAAGAGCGCCTCGTTTCTGGATCGCATTGGGTCGACGCCAAAGCGAGCGACGACGATGCCGCCGCGCGCTGGGGTTAGAGGACCACCACCGACTTTTCCCGCCGCACGTCGGCCGAATAGTCGTTCAGCAGGCCCCGCGAAATGTCGCCCGGGGTGAATTTGTAAGGCCCTATCTCCGACACCGGCGTCACTTCCGCCGCCGTCCCACAGAGGAAGGCTTCGGAGAAGTCCGCCATCTCTTCCGGCTTGATGTGGCGTTCGATCACTTGCAGCTGGCGGATGCGCGCCAACGCCTCGACCGAGCGCCGCGTGATGCCGTTGAGGAAGCAATCGGGCGTCGGCGTATGCAAAACGCCATCCTTAACGAAGATGATATTGGCGCCGGTCGATTCAGCGACATAGCCGCGATAATCCAGCATCAGCGCATCGGTGTAGCCTTTGTCCTCGGCAGCGTGCTTGGACATGGTGCAGATCATATAGAGACCGGCCGCCTTGGCCGCCGTCGGCGCAGTATCGGGCGCCGGACGCTTCCACTGCGAAATGTCGAGCCGGATGCCCTTCATCTTGGTTTCGGGATCGAAATAGGACGGCCACGACCAGGTGGCGACCGCCACATGCGTCTTGGTCTGCTGGGCGCTGACCGCCATCATTTCGCTGCCGCGCCACACCACCGGGCGGATATAGGCGTCGGTGTACTTCTGCACCGCGCAGGCGTCCATGCAGGCCTTGTTGATCTCGTCGATGGTGTACGGAATTTTGATGCCGAGGATGCGGGCGCTTTCGAACAAGCGCTCGGTGTGCTCCTTCAGCTTGTAGATGCGCCCCGAATACATCCGCTCGCCTTCGAACACGCAGGAGGCGTAATGCAGGCCGTGGGTGAGTACGTGAATCTTGGCGTCCTTCCAGGGGACCAGCTTGCCGTCAAACCACAGCGAACCGTCACGCATGTCGAAGGGGATCACATCGGCCATTCTCTTTTTCCTTTCGCTTCCTGGCGCCCCTTGCCTTGACGCCAAGTGGGGCCTATTTATGTCAGCATGTCTGACGTAAAAAGCGGCAATGCGCCGCCTGATACCCGTGCATTATACCTTAGCGATGAGGCGCTAAAGCAAGGATTGGATTTGCTCTTCGTCGCCGCACGCGACGTTGCGGGCAAAAGCGCCGTCGTCTTGGCCCAAGCAGGTTTAGGGCGCGCCCATGCCCGGGCTTTGCACTTCATTGCGCGGTATCCGGGACTTTCCGTCGCCGAATTGCTGGGCTTCCTCAAGATCACCAAGCAGAGCCTCAATCGCGTGATGGGCGACCTCTTGGCTGGCGGCTTCGTGGAACGCAAGACAGGTATGCAGGATCGTCGTACCCGCTCGCTACAGCTCACGCCGGCCGGCAAGGTGCTGGCTGATGCGGTATGGAGCGCCCAGCGTCCGATGATCGCGGCCGCTTTCAAGGCCGCTGGCCAAGAGGCGGTGGGCGGCTATCGCAAAGTTTTGATCGGCATGGCCGGCGATCCCGAGCGCTGGAGGAAAAATTCATGAATGGCACCGTACAAGATCCGCATCTTCTGGTCGTCGATGACGACGAGCGCCTGCGGGCGTTGTTACAGAAATACCTGTCCTCCAATGGGTATCGCGTCAGCGCCGCCGCCAATGCCGCCGATGCACGGGCGTTGATGAAGTCGATGGCGTTCGATCTTCTGATCCTGGATGTGATGATGCCGGGTGAATCCGGATTCGATCTTGCCCAAAGCGTGCGCGGCTCCTCCGACATCCCGATCCTGATGCTGACCGCCAAAAGTGAGGCCGAAGACCGCATTACCGGCTTGGAAAAAGGCGCCGACGATTATCTGACCAAGCCGTTTGAGCCACGCGAATTGTTGCTCCGCATCGCCTCGCTGCTGCGCCGCGCCGCCCCGCCCGCCCGCTCGGCCACCGGCGAGGTGCAAATGGGCGATTGCGTCTACGATTCCGAGCGCAAACAGCTCAAGAAGAAGGGCCGGCCGATCAAGCTGACGAGTTCGGAAAACGCGCTGCTGCAACTTTTCGCCGCCAATGCGGGCCGCAGCTTTTCCCGCGCCGATCTATGCTCCCGGCTGGGCGTCGCCCTCGAACGCTCGATCGACGTGCAAGTGACGCGCCTGCGCAAGAAGATCGAAGAAGACCCCAAGCTGCCGCTCTATCTGCAAACCGTCAGAGGGGTGGGCTATGTCCTCGTCCCAGACCGCGTCGACTAAAACCTTCAACTGGTCGCAGCTCAGGCCTGGCCGTTTGATGAAACGGGCGATGCCCCGCGGCCTCTTCCCGCGCTCGCTGATCATCATCGTGGCGCCGATGGTGATCCTACAGGCGATCGTCTCCTATGTCTTCTTTGAACGCGACCTCGAAACCACCACGCGGCGCATGGCGCAGGCGGCCGCCTCCGATATCGCCCTATTGATCGCCCAGGAAGACGCCCGCAAGAGTCCCTGGCGCGAAAAATATCGCGATATGGCCGCCCGGCAGCTCAATTACGAGCTGCGTTTCGAGCCCGGCGTACATATTCCGCCACCGACCCATATCCACAACCGCACCATCGACAAGGCGCTCGATAAAGTCATCGCTGAGCAAATCGGCGAGAAGCGCCACTTCGTGATTTCGACCCTGCCCGGCAAACAGAAATTTCTGATCAGCGTCGAAGTGCATGACGGCGTGCTGCATGCCGTGGTGCCGCGCGACCGGATCACGGTGTCGAGCCCCGACATCTTCATTCTGTTGATGACATTGTCGTCGCTGATCCTGCTGACCGTCGCGATCCTGTTCCTGCGCAACCAGGTGCGCCCGATCGAACGGCTGGCGCGCGCCGCCGACGCCTTCGGCAAAGGCCGCGATGTGCCGGACTTCAAGCCCTATGGCGCCACCGAAGTGCGCCGCGCCGCTCAGGCCTTCCTCACCATGCGCGAGCGCATCAATCGCCACGTCCAGCAGCGCACCGAGATGCTGGCGGGTGTCAGCCACGATCTGAAAACGCCGCTGACACGCATCCGTTTGCAACTCGCGATGATGGACCAAAGCCCGGACGTCGAGGCGCTCAGCGCCGACATCATCGAGATGGAAGGCATGCTCAACGACTACCTCGCCTTTGCCCGCGGCGAAGGCGGTGAGAAAAGCGAGCTGGCCGATCTCGGAACCCTAGTGCGTGATGCGGCGGAAGCGGCCCGGCGCGCCCGCCAAGGCAAACTTGAGCTACTGGTGCCGGAAGGTGTGCTGTTGTCGGTGAAGAAAAATGCGCTTCGGCGCTGCGTCACCAACCTGATCGACAATGCGCTCAAGCACGGCAGTCTGGCGACCGTGTCGCTCGATCTCGAAGCCCGTTTTGCCGACATCCATATCGACGACGACGGTCCCGGCATTTCCCCCGATCAGCGCGAAGAGGCGTTCCGCCCGTTCCGCCGCCTCGACGAAGGCCGCAACCTGCAAACCGGCGGCGTCGGCCTTGGCCTCTCGATTGCGCGCGATATCGCACGCGCCCACGGCGGCGATCTTCTCCTATCCGACAGTCCGCGCGGTGGCTTGCGGGCGACGATCAGGTTGCCGGTCTAAAGCGTGCACTCTACTTTTTTGCCGCGGCGACAAAGTGAGCAAGCAACCGGATGTACTCGACCTGATAGCCGGCGGATGGCTCCGTCGTCTGCCAGGAATCGATCGGATAGCCGTCATTGATATCGGCATAGGATTTCTGCGCCGGTTGCCCGAACGGCGGCGACGGCGGTGCTTTCCCACACGCCGGACTGAGGGCCGGGCACGCGGGCTCCCAATTGTAATCGGGGTTTGGTCCACCGACGAGATAGCCCGGTGGCGGTCCGTATTTGGAGTCTTTCACACTCGACCATGGTGTGCCTTTGAAGAACCAGGCATGGAAAAACGAATCCGCCGAGTTCGCCGCACCGAACGCGCCCATATTCGACAGATAGACCTTGGCCATCGGATTCACACCGTGCAGGTAATGCAGATAATGCGCGGCAAAGGTGCCGGCATCGCCGGGCGTGCCTTCGATTCCGATCTGCTGGGGATAAAGGAAGAAAAAGCCCTGACGCGAAATTTCCTTGGTCGAGCCCCAGTAATAGCGCGGCAGATAGGCGAGATACGGATTGCGTAGCGCTTTCTCGCTGCCATAGGCCGCGTCGGAATTGAACACCGCCGCGTAATGGTGCTTGACGTCGGCGGCCATGTCGCGGCGGGCCGATTTGAAGGTGGCGTAGTACAGCAACGGCTGCAGCCACGGGCCATCGGACGGAACGAAGTAGTTCTTGGCAATCAGCGGCGAGGCTTTGGCGAGCGGGATGAGTCGATCCTCATAGGCCTTGTCGCCAGTCAGATCGAACAGGTAGATCGCGGCGGTCATGGCCCGCAGCGCACGGCCTTCCGGCGTGACTTCCTGCTCGCCGCCGCCAAGTGTCTGATCGCCATAGGCCGGATTTTTGTTGAAGAAGGTCACATCGGGATGGGCTTCGGCCCAATCCCACGCCCGTTTGGCACGAACCTTCAGATCGGCCGCGTAGGCCTTGAATTGCGGAAAGCGCGCCAGGATTTTGGCGCAATAGGCAAACGACGCCGCCGCGCTGTAGGTCGCCGAGGTCGACGGGCCGCCGTAATAGCTGGGCTGGGTCGCTGAAGACGGCGGCGAACCCGAGAAGCCCGCGCCCAGGATGGCGAGCGCCGAGCCGTCCGGATTCTGCATCCGGACCATCCAGTCCATGCCGAACTTCACCTCGTCGATCAGGTCGGGAATGCCGTTGCCGGATTCCGGGATGTTGAAGTCGTCGGTGAAGACGTCCGGATTTTCGACATAGGTGGTGAGCAGGCTGAGGAGATAATCGCTATGCCAATTGGTGTAGCGGTTGTAGTCGCCGGCATCCCACCAGCCGCCGTGCAAATCGCGTTCGGACGACGGATCGTCTTTCCTCATCAGATGGCGGGCCTCGGTGTCCTGGCGCGGACCGACGTGATCAGGCTTGTCAGTCCAGCGCGGATCGGCAAAGGGTGGCACTTTGGCGACGCCGGCGCGCTGGTAATAGAAAAACCGCACAGCCTGCACCAACATCTGCCGGTACGGGTCGGGACCGATCGCGAAGACGCCGGAGGTCTCGCCGTTCGCCTTGTCGCGGATCACGTAGCGGCCGGACGCCGTCACGGCCGAGAAATCGAACAGCCACGCCTTATCGCCCGAGGAGGGATCGGTCGCCCCACCATTCCAAGCCTCAACGTCGCCTTCGAAGACAACCGTGCAGCTTTTTGCCTCAACGACCTGATAGATCGAGCCCGGCGCAAATTTCTGCCCGGCATCGTAACCGGTCACCGGCGAACGGATCACCGCAATCTTTGCCATCGCCGGGGTGTAACCGAACTGGTCAACGACGACGAAATGGCTGAAAGCGGCCTTTGGACAAGGCGCCGCGGCCGCATTTGGCGTCAAGAGGGCAAGGCCGGCCAACATCGAAAACAACACCTGTTTCGCCGCCATGACATCTCCTGCTTGTTGCGCCCAACCGTTTAGAACGCCGTTCTTAGCCTGCTTTATCTTCGAGATATTATTCGTCAACGGGGTAAAATGAAAAGAGGGCGGCAACCGAGATTGCCACCCTCTTCGTTGGACCCGCTGTCGCGCGTGATTGTTTAGAGGTGATACTTGGCGCCGAAGGAGATTTCGCCGGCGCGGCGGTAGAGACTGAAAGAGCCGTTGAGGCGGCCAAAGATCTCAAGTTTGTCGATGATCGTATCGGACACACTCAAGCCGACCAAGAGCGCGTTGGCGGAGTCACCCTTCCATTTGTAAGTGAAGCTCGATCCATCAAGCGTCGCGAAGCCGCCGGTAGTGATCTCACCCGGATCGGAGAAGTCGTGGCGCACCGCCAGATCGACATCCAACTTGATCTTGCGGCCTTCCTGCGGACGCAGAACGTGGATACGCACGCCAGCATCGCCAGCAAAGGTATTTTCGTTGATGGCGTTATAGGCCAGGTCGAAGGTGTCTGTGCCGCTTTCCGTCGCCCCGTCCTGATGCACGCGGGCAAAGGTGCCGCGCAGATACGGCGTGACGAGATCGTTGAAGAGATTACGGCTAAGCTGGACCGACGCGCCCCAGGCCCAACCCTTCTCATCGGTGGCGGCCGTACCATAAGTGGTCATCAGACGCTTCGAGGTGGCGTCGTTGATGTTGTAGAAGAACATGCCGTCGATGCGGGCGTTCTGCACATCCGCACCGCCGTAGACGGCCATGTCATAACCATTCGTGGACGTCGTGGTGGTCTCGTTCTTCGTGTCCATATTGCCGGCGCGATAGGAGAAGGCACCACCAAGGGCGGCATTATGCCAAGCGAAGCGGTGTTCCGCACCGAGCGACAGGCCATAGCTCTTTTGCTCGTAACCGACGCCGTCGCGGCCGACATTTTCGATTTCGCCGATCGGTGCCACCCAGACATCCACCTTACCGCCCGACACAGCGGCCGAACCGGCCGGAGCGCCGAACGCGATGATGTCATAGAGCGAACGGGAGAACTGATAGAGAGCACTGCGGTTGGCCGTCGCCACATGGCCGAAGGTCTGCGCCGCCGAGGCCTTTTCGGTGACGAGGTTGTAGCCCGTGGTGGTCTCTTGTAGGCCGACAATAGCGCCCGAGACATTACCAGTTGTCGAAGGGGTGAGACTTCCAGAAATCGAGGTAGCCGAGAAGACGTTATAGACGGCATTACCGTAGGTGCCGCTATCGAGATTGATGACCAGCGAGCCATCGAGCGTGGCCGCACCGTTGACCACCAAGGACGAGGCGCCGGTGGGCGACACTTCCACGATCAGCTGACCGGAAGAGCTCTGCGTGTAGGAGCCGTTGATGGTTAGTGTACCCAGCGTGCCAGTGGTGCCGCCCGGTTTGACGATACCGTTGTTGGTGACGTTACCGTAGATCGTGCCATAACCCTTCAGCACGCCGATGGAGGATGTTGTGGAGTTGACGGTAATCGTCGCCGACTGGTTAGCGACATCCCCGAACACCGCCGAAGAATGAGTCGCATCGCCGACGATAAAAGTCGAGCCAGCATCGATAGTAAGGGTTCCGGCGAAAGAACTTGCCGCGGTGTTCGCTCCATTCACCGTCAGCGTGCCGCTCCCCAACTCGACCGTAGCGGTCGAAGCCGCCGAAATCATTCCACCCATCGTGAGAGCTGTTGAGTCCTGATAGATCACCAGAGAGGAGGCACCCTGAAGATCAATATTCGTGTTGGTGCCGAAGGTCGTTTGCGCAAGGCTCCAGTTCCAACCCAGATTCACGATGGCGCCATCGTACAGGGTCAGATTGCCGAGGAAGCTGTTGCTGCCAAGGAACGTGACGGCGGGTTGGCCCCAGCTCTGGTTCGCTTCACCTTCGATGATAACATCGCCAGTCGCCTGAACTGCGCTCTGGAAAATGTAGCCTGCACCAAAGCCTGTGTAATAGGATTGGTATCCGGCCACCCGGAGTGTCCCGCCGCTCTCCACGGTGATGACCGGGGCATTTGCCGTACACGCCCAGGACGCAACACATGAACTGGTCGACGAAATGCCGCCCGTCCCCGTGACTAAGCCCGGGCGCGTGCCAAGAAACCACGTGCCCCAGGATTGCACGACGACGGCCTCGGTCCCCGAGGGGACGATCACGGCAGTATCGGTGCTGGCGTCCAGATCATAGATCGAACCATCATTTGCCAGCGTGGTCGTGGTGGCGTTTGCGATGCCCGAAACGCCGACAAGTCCTGCCGCGACCGCAATAGCGCTGGCCGCGAGACGGAGTCGACTCCGAACATTATTCGTATGAATGTGAAACATCGTTTTCTCCCAACTCGGCGGCCGGAGCCGCCAGTTTATTCGTCTGTGCTGCCGCTTGGGCGCCGGGGTTTCCCATCCGACGCCGCAAGGCAGCACTGGCCCTTAGAACTTCACCCGAATTTGCGATGTGTAGCGCGTGTCTGACTGATACCAGCTGCGGTTATACAAACGCTTGGCGCCGCTATCGGTGTAGCCCTCCATCATAAAGAGGCGCGTGACCGAACGCGTCAGGTTGGAAGCTTCCAGTGTCCAACTGATATTGTCCGTCAGGTTGTAGGTGAGGTTCGCATCCAGCGTACCTTGCGGATACTGGAAGACCGGCAAGGAAAACTGCGTGACTGTACCCTGCTGGGTGGTAGAGCCGTAGTTGATGTTTTCCACATTGTTGTAGATGCCGGCGGTCTGCCAAGAAGCAGTCGAGACCAGGAATTGGCTGCGCCAGTTGTAGGCTACACGCAGCGAGAACGGCCCCTTGTCGTACATGCCCGCGATGTTGAGCGTGTTCTTGGACAAGCCGGTCAGCGGTAGGCCGGTAATCAACTTACCCTTCATGTCGTAGGCCATCGCACCCGGCTGCGAGGAGTCGATGTAGGTAAAGTTGAAGTCAACGCCGAAGCCGTCGAAGGGATCGGGCAGGAAGTCGGCATATTTCTGAATACCGACTTCGAAGCCCCGGACCTGGGCCGCTTCTTTTTCGTTGATATATTCGGTGATGGAGGCGTTGACCGTGCACGCCGCCGTTCCGCTGCTGGTGGAGCAATAAGCCGAATTGGCGATGGAACCGCTATTGACAGTGACATCGAACGTCGTCGCTTCGGTGGCTTGGGCCGACGAGATGAAGTTGTGAATCTGCTTATAGAAGCCCGCGAAGTGTACCAGACCGCCCTTGGGGAAGTAGTATTCGATCGAGGCGTCGATCTGTTCGGCCTTTTCCGGCTTCAGGTCCGGGTTACCCCAACTGCCGCTGAAGTAGCTGATATAGGTACCCGCGTAGGTGCCGTAGATATTGCCGCGCGGGTTCATCTGGGCAAAGGTCGGCCGGTTGACCGCTTGGCTGAAGGCAAAGCGAATGTGCAGGGGATCAGTGGGCTGGAACTGGATGTTCAGAGACGGCAGAACATCGACCTGCTTGTGCCCACCGTCGACCGCCGCCGCCGTCGAGACCGAGCTTACCGTGACAGCCTGATCAGCATCGACGGACGAACTCGTCAGTTCAGGCGTCCAGTGATAGCCGGACGCTTGGTCGCGATAGGCCACGACACGCACACCGACGTTGCCACTGATCGGCGCCCAGTCGTTGTTCTGGGCGAAGTCGAGCATGGCATAGGCGGTGAGGGAGGTTTCCTGCAGCTTGGCTAACGTGGTGTTGTTGAGCGTGGCCTCCGTTTGGGCCTCGGTATAGCCGTCTACACCGTAATCCTGTTGCAGGGCGTAAGGGTCTCTCACCGCGCTGAAGGAGGGGAACCAGAGCGCCGATGGCACACCAGTAGCGCCGCCGAATAGGTCGGAAAGATCGACCAGGTCGCCCTTAGACGTGTCCAATTTCAAAGTATTGTGGGTGCTGACGTAATAGGGCGAGAGCTCGCGGTAGTTCCAATTCGTCTCGTTGTCGCGCTCACCACGGTAGACGAGTTTCACACCGCTGCGCAGTTTGCGGAAAATGCCAGTGTCGCTGAGATCGTAAATGGTGTCGAGATAGAGTGCGACCTCTCTGCCGTAATTGTGCATCTTATGCGGCATCGTCGCATTCCAATAGTAGTTCGACGCATTCGTCAGATCGACAGTATCGGATGCTTCCGTGATCGTCGGCAGAGTGGAGCTGCCATAGGGGCTCACCGTCAGTCCGTAGCCGGTCAGATAGGCATAAACAGAGGCACTGTCGAAATCCGATTTCGCGGAGGAGTCGACCAATTGCAGGGCAAAGTTGGCGCTGAATTTGTCGCTCGGATGCCACTCGCCACCGAGCGCGACATCGGTGGTCGAATTGACGTCGTGCTGATACTTCGTTGAGAAGATATAGTTGATCGGTTGATAGGCCCAGCCCGACGTCGACCCGCCCGCGCCATCGGCGTACATGAAGCCCGACAGAGCGGAGGTCGTCAGCAAACTGTTGTTGGCATCGAAGGTATTGGTACTGCCTGGCGCAGCAACCGTCAGAGCACCCGAACCAAGCGCCATGTCATGGTACTTGTCGGTCATGGTGTAGCGTGAGTTGAACGCCGTCAGGAAGAATTCGAGCCTGTCGTTCGGGCGCCACTGGGCCGCCGCATAAAGACCCTGGCGGACGCGATCATCGGTGCGGCGGTTGAACCCAAAGCCGTTCGGCACATAGACCTCGGTCGAACCGGAATCGGACAAGGACGGCAACGAAGACGAGTGGGAGGCCGCGTAGGTCTGGTTATAGACTGTCGGATAATAGGGGAGCACCTGCACGCCGTCGGCCTGGGTCGTCAGATCCGAGTAAGCGATGTTGAAGAGCAAGCCGATCTCGCCGATTTTGGTGTTCCAACGATCAGAAATCAGGCCGACTCCGCCGAGATGGCCCTTCTTGGACAAATCAGCAAAGTTGCCCGTAAGCGTGGCCGAACCGCTGAAGCCGTCGAAATCGAAAGGCAAACGGGTGCGCAGATTAACAACACCGCCAAAACCGCCTTCCGGCAGGGTGGCAGTCAAGCTCTTGTAGACGTCGATGCCCTGGGCCAGTTCCGGCGGGATGTCCTCCCAGGCCAGGTTACGGCCAGAGGCCGCGCTGAAGCTGTCACGCCCGTTGAGCAAGCTGACCGTCGAGGTCAAGCCACGGATCGTCACGCCCGTGCCTTCGCCAAGATAGTTCTCGCTCGAACTACCGGTCTGAATGCGGGCAATGTTCACGCCGGCGATACGCTGCAACACTTCGGTCACGGAGTTGTCGGGCAACTTGCCGACATCTTCCGCCGAAACCGAGTCAACGATCTGGGAAGCGTTTTCCTTGATCTTAATGGCGGACTGAATAGCAGCCCGCTGACCAGTCACGACGACGGTCTCAATACTTTGTTCCTGGGCCTGTGCCGAACCGACGCACGCAAACATTACGGCGGCAGCGGAGCAATACAGGCGCGTCTTCAAATTGGCAGCCATTACTGTTTTCTCCCTACGTGCGACCGCCATATGGCAGCCGGGTATTGGATTCATGCGGGGCATGCCCGCGAGGTGCGTCTCGTGAAGGTCGATGATGCGCGCACGCATTTCGCGCCCATCCCTAGTTCTTGTTTCCCCTGCTGAGGCTTGAAACAGCCCCATGTTCTTACGCTGACGCTTTAGAAAGCGCTGTCATATGATCTGACCTCCACCCCGGATCGTCAAGAAAACGACTTGGTTCCGATGGAAATTAGTCAAATGCTGTCGGCATTTAGGCAACAATTCCGCAAGCGCTTACTGATATCCAGTAACCGCTTACTGATGGTAAGTAAGCGGTTACTGTGGCGCCGTTAATGATCCTGAGGTTAAGAGCGCGGCAATCCGCCACGTGTGCGGGCGCAATGAAGTACTGCTCCGGCCGTCGGAAGCTTCGAAAAGCGAACGTCTCGACCACACCACGCGGCCAGAAAGTGGCGTAACTGGGGCAATTTGGAGGAAAATACCCAGGCCCTGAGGGGCTACCAGTCTTGGTGGTCGGGGTGCAGCGCGAGGGTCCTGGATGTACCTATCCAGTTGTCGCTGCTGGACAATCAGCACATTAATGTGATTGATGAAAGGTGCTGGTGGGTCGAAGTGACTGAGCAGATCATGTTGATTGCAGTTTGCGAATACATTCGTTCCGTACCCAACCCGGCCGAGGAAAATCGTGAGTGATCCTGCCAACGGCAGTCCGCCTGAGTTTCAAAAAGCGGCGACCATCTATGATGTGGCCGAGCGGGCGAGCGTCTCGATCAAAACCGTCTCCAAGGTCGTTAACAACCTGCCGGAAGTGAGCCGCGCCACCCGGTTGCGCGTCCTGACCGCGATCGAAGAACTCTCCTATCGCCCCAATCAACTCGCACGCGGCCTCGCCTCGCAGCGTTCGTTCATGATCGGCCTCTTTTGCGATGCGCCGGCGGCGGGCTCGGGCTATATCGCGCGGATTCAAATGGCCATCCTGACGATGTGCCAGAAAGAGGGCTACCATCTCATCGTCGAGTGCATCCACGCTACCAATCAGAACATTGCCCAGCAGGTGCACGCGCTCGTGGCCCAGTCGAAGCTGGCCGGCGTGGTGCTGACCCCACCCTTGAGCGATCTGCCGGCATTGGTCGAGGCGCTGAAAGCCACCAACACGCCGATCGTGCGCTTCTCGCCCGAGACCTCACAAACGGACGTCATCGATGTTGATATCGACAATTGCCAGGCCGCCTATGACATCACCAAATATCTGATCGGACTGGGCCATCAGCGCATCGGTTTCATCCGCGGTCCGCTCGATCATGCCGACGCCCGGGCGCGGCTTGAGGGCTATAAAAAGGCGCTTGAGGAAGCCGGCATCGCCTCTCGCGACGACTACTGTCAGCCCGGCAACTACACCTATAAGTCGGGCATGCAAGCGGGCGAAAAACTGCTCACCCTGAAAGACCGGCCGACCGCGATCTTTGCCAGCAATGACGATATGGCGTCCGGCGTAATGGCCTCATCGCTCCGCTATAACTTGCGCATCCCGCAGGACCTGTCGGTGGCCGGATTCGACGATGCCATTTTCGCCTATGCCATGTATCCGCGTCTGACTACCTGCCGCCAGCCGATCGGTGAAATGGCGGAGGCTGCGGTTTCAACCCTGATCCATCACGGCGACAAGCCGGTCGGGCTGTTACGGCTGCCCCACAAGATCATCGTACGCGGGTCCACCGCTCGCCCGAGCCCGGCTGCGACCTAACGGCCGAAAACACTTACTTTTAGTATCGGCCCCCCCCTGCGCGCCCTCACCCGGCCGTCGCAGTCCGACGATTTTCCCCAATGCGGCGTCAATGCCCGCCAAAATGAGAACACCCCGGCTTTGCGGGCCGGGGTGCTTCGAGAACGGCTGGGCCGCCCTGATCAGAAGAACACGATGTAGAATACGATCACGATGGCGATAACAATAAGGCTGAGCACCACATCCCACGCGCCCCAACTGGCGCGGGTGGCGGCCTTTTCCTCGGGCGTCGCACCGAACCAGGAGTACTTGAGCTTGGCTAGCGTGGGCGCCTTGGTCAGAAGGCTGATGACGATCATCAGCACTGCGGAGGTCACCAGCAGTATCTGGCACCAGTACAGCCAATTGATGATCCAAATGTCGAAGATCATGCCGTANTGCGCCTTCAGCGGCGCCAGTGCCGCNTGATACTGGTCGACAGTGATGGTGTTGTGGAACAGCTGCTGCTTGAGCGCNGCAACNTCNACCTTGTGNCCCTTCATGATGATGTCGGCCGCCAGACGGGCAAAGCCGCCGACAATGCCGACCAGGAACGACCAGAAGGCCGCCGGTGCGGTCGCCCGCTTCCAGAATACGCCAGCGATGAACAACACCACGATGGCCGGCGACAGATAGCTCTGCACGTTCTGGAGATATTCGTACAGGTTCGACGACAGCATCTTGATCACCAGCACCCAGCAGATGCCGAGCACGACGATCACGCCGGTAGCGATGCGCCCAACCGTCACCTCCTCGCGGCCGGACGCTTTGGGGCGCCATTCACGATAGAAGTCCATGGTGAACAGCGTCGCCGAGGCGTTGAACTTCGACGCCAGCGAAGCCATCAATGCCACGATCATGCCGCAGGCCACGAAACCGCGCACGCCGTGTGGCAGGATCTGCGCCACCAACGAGGTGTAGGCGGCATCGCCGTTCGGGGTATGGAAGCTGGTTCCGGGCATCGACACGAGCCCAAAGGCGATCATGCCGGGGACGAGAAAGATGAACACCGGCGTGAGCTTAAGGAAGCCGGCGAGGATCGTGCCGCGGCGCGATTCCTGCTGGTTTTTGCCGGCGAGAACGCGCTGAACGATGTACTGGTCGGTGCACCAGTACCAGAAGCCGATGATCGCCGAACCAGGCAGCACCGCCATCCACGACCATTCCGGATCATTATGGGCGCGGATCAGGTGAATGTTGGCGCCTGCCGAAGTGACCATCTGATGCCAGCCGGCGAACAGATCGCCGTGGCCAAGTTCCTGCAAGCCGATGAACAGAATGGCGACCGAGCCGAAGATCAGCACTGGGGTCTGCAGAACGGCGGTATACATGATGACGCGCAAGCCGCCGAGCACNGTGTAAAGNCCGGTGGTGAAGGCAAGGCCCAGCGCGATGGCCCAGAACACGTCCATCTGGAAACCAAANACGTTCACGCTATTGATGCCGAGAAGNGTGCGTACGACCACGTCNCCGGCGTAGATGGTGGCAGCAATCTTGGTCAGCACCAGCGAGGCCATTGTCAAAAGGCTGAGGAGNTTGCGCGAACCGCGGCTGAAGCGCAGTTCGAGGAACTCCGGCATGGTGAAGACCTTCATCCGGTCGTAGAGCGGGACAAACACCCAGCCCAGAACCAGGATGATCCAACCCTGCATTTCCCAATGGGCCATCGCCATGCCGGTGGCAAAACCGGCGCCAGCCAAGCCGACGAGATGCTCGGACCCGATATTGGATGAGAAGATCGAAGTGCCGATCTGCAGCCAGTTCGAATCGCGGCCGGACAGGAAGTAGTCCTTGCCGGATTCGTTCTTCTTGCGCATCGACATCATGACGACGATCACCATCGCCACAACGAATGCGGCAACGATCCACCAGTCCAGTGCGTTGAACACCGAATTGCTCATGAACGCTTACTCCCCCTCGATTTATTTTTGACCGTAATAGGCTTTGGGCCCGTGCTTGCGCAGGAAATGCTTGTCGAGCAGCACGCCTTGCATCGCGCCGGTGACCGGATTGATGCGCAAGGTCTCGCTCGCCAGCCGCGCCAGATATTCCAGGATCACCGCATTGTGCACGGCCTCGTGCGCATCCCGCCCCCAGGCGAAAGGCCCATGGCTCGCCACCAGCACCGCCGGCTTGTGCAAGGGATCGGTTCCCGCGAAGGTTTCAACGATCACCTCGCCAGTGTTGGCTTCGTATTCGCTCGAGATCTCTTCGTTCGTCATCAACCGTGTGCAGGGGACTTCGCCGTGCCAGTAATCGGCATGGGTGGTGCCCATGGCGGGAATAGCGCACTTTGCCTGCGCCCAAGCGGTGGCGAAAAGGCTGTGGGTGTGAACGATGCCGCCGATCTGTTGGAAGGCCCGATAAAGCACCAGATGCGTCGGCGTATCGGAGGACGGGCGCAGATTGCCTTCCACCACCTTGCCGGTCTCAAGGCTGACCACGACCATGTGCTCAGGCTTCATCCCGTCATAGGAGACGCCCGACGGTTTGATGACAACCAGTCCGCTGGCGCGGTCGACGCCGCTGACATTGCCGAAGGTCTGGATGACGAGGCCTTCCGTCACTAGGTCGAGATTGGCCTTACAGACAGCCTGTTTCAGATCTTCCAGCATCAAGCACTCCGAACCCGGTCGCGAATATCCATCAGCCGCTTCATCACCGGCGCGAGATTAGCCGCACCGCTCGTGGTTCCAAAAGCGTCATGCAGCGTACGATAAATCGTATAAAGCTCGGCATAGACCGCGTGGGCGGCCGCATCCGGCTGATAAACCACCTCTTTCAGTCCGGTCATGGCGGCTTGGGCGGAGGCGAAGTCCTTATGCGCACCGGCCACCACAGCCGCCGCGATGGCGGACCCGAGCGCCGGGGTCTGAGCCGAGCGCGACACCTTCATCGGCCGGCCGGTGACATCGGCATAGAGCTGCATGATGAAGGCGTTCTTCTCAGCGATGCCGCCGCAGTTGATCACCTCATCGATCTTCACGCCGTATTCTTCAAACCGGTTGATGATGGTGAGCGCGCCGAAGGCGGTCGCTTCCACCAGGGCGCGGTATATCTCGGCGGGGGTCGTATACAGGGTCTGGCCGAGGAGCAGGCCGGTGAGGCGCTGATCGACCAGGATGGTGCGGTTGCCGTTGTTCCAGTCGAGCGCGACCAGGCCGGATTCGCCTGGCTTCAGCTTATCAGCTTCGGCCGTCAGTTCGACATGGCCGAGCCCGGCCGGTTTCACGTATTCGACGAACCAATTGAAAATGTCGCCGACCGCCGACTGGCCCGCTTCGAGGCCGAAATAACCCGGCAGCACGCTGCCATTGACGATGCCGCAAACGCCGGGAACGTCAGCCAGCTTGTCGGTATTGACCTTGACGGTGATATCGCAGGTCGAGGTGCCGATGATCTTGACCAGCACACCCGGCTTGACGCCGGCACCGATGGCACCGAGATGACAGTCGAAGGCGCCGACGGCGATTGGAATGCCCGCTGGAAGACCGGTCTTCTTCGCCCACTCGGCCGAGAGACCGCCGACTGCGGAGCTGACGTCTTTCACGCGCGGCGTCAGGTGATCACGCAAACCGGCGAGCTTAGGATCGAGTTTGGCCAGGAATTCCTTGTCCGGATAACCGCCCCAAGCGGTGTTGTACATCGCCTTGTGGCCGGCGGCGCAGATGCCGGCGATGAACTTGCCAGGCGCCAGCGTGCCGGAAAGTGCGGCGGGAACGAAGTCTTCCAATTCGATCCAAGAATAAGCGGCGTCGAACACTTCCGGCGCGGTGCGGATGCAGTGCAGGATTTTGGAATAGAACCACTCCGACGAATAGGTGCCGCCGATCTTGGCGAGATATTGCGGACGGATTTCTGCGGCCAGCTTGGTGATCTCGGCCGCTTCGGCCCAACCGGTATGGTCCTTCCACAGCCAGGCAAGCGCATTGGGGTTCGCGGTCCATTTCGGATCGAGCGCCAGCGGAATGCCGTCGGCACCAACTGGCATGGGTGTCGAGCCGGTGGTGTCAACGCCGATCCCGACCACGGATTCGGATTTGAACCCGGGTACCGTTTTGGCGGCAAACGCGAGCACCTCGAGGATCGTAACCTCGGCGCCTTTCAGGTAATCGGCCGGATGCTGGCGGGCGAGATTGGGATCCTTATCCAAGACAACGCCCTGATGGCCGTGGGCATAGGTCCAGATCGCGGTAGCAATTTCGCGCCCATCCGCCACATCGACGATCAGCGCACGAACGGAATTGGTCCCATAATCGAGACCGATCGCGTAACGACTGCCCATATTTCTTCCCCGAACGTGTATTACAGTTGCCAGAGCGTTTCACCGCTTTATG
>WSSedL1CaDRAFT_10000126_pt1 | contig 49057 bp, 33 predicted proteins | sample WetSurSL1Cattail_FD_9464 | JGI IMG/M metagenome (IMG submission 9464)
GGCGGGTCGGTTTCGGTCCCGCCACATTTTTTTTGTAAACCAGGACGGCTCGGTTTACGCCTTGCGCAGGCCCGATTTCCAGGGACGCGGCCGCGGTGGCCCGGCCGACTCTCGCACGACGATTTCGCAATCGAGCTTTTCGATCCGGTGTTCGCTCGCCGTTTCGATCTCGGCAATCAGGATTTCCGTGGCAACCCGGCCGAGATCCGTGATCGGTTGACGGATTGTTGTCAGGCTGGGCCAGAAGGACGATGCGATCGGGGCATCGTCGATTCCGACAATAGACACGTCCCGCGGAATGGTGGCGCCCCAACTGTAGGCGGCAGCCATGACGCCGATCGCCGTTTCGTCGTTCGAACCAACGACGGCCGTCGGTCGCTTGCGCCGGGAAAACAGGGCCTGTCCCGCCTGCATGCCGGATTTCACGTCGAACTCCCCCCGCACGATCCAATCCTCGGGAATCGGCAGTGCGTTCTCCCGCATCGCGGCTTCGAATCCGTTACGACGCTGGCTGGCTGCGGCATGCAATTCGGGGCCGCCGACAAAGGCAATGTCCTGGTGCCCCAGTCCGATCAAGTAGCACGTGATATCATGGGCGATCCGAAAGTCATCGATGTAAACATAGGAGCCGTTTTCGAGATGCTTGCTCGGCGATATACGAACGAAGGGCAGCGAGGCCTCGCTGAGCGCCTTCATCAAGACGAGATTATCCGACGCCGGCGGGACCAGTATGGCGCCGTCAAGGTGGATCGCGGCAATCATTTCCTTGACCGCTCGCGCCAGACTTCGTTCGCTATCCGGTACAATCTCCGACATCAGATGGTAGCCGGCCTCCCGGCACACCGATGTGGCCGCCAATTGGATTCGACTGACGTAGGGAATGGTCAAATCGTACGAAAACAGCGCCAACAGGTGCGAGCGGGAACTGCGCAGCGAACGTGCCCAGACGTTCGGCTGATAATCCAGCTTGGCAATGACGGCTTCCACCTTCTCACGGATCTCTTTGGCGACCGTGGGTTGCTTGTTGAGAACCCTGGAAACTGTCTTGATCGAATAGCCCGAGAGGCGGGCTACATCCCTAATCGTGACGTCTGCCATCAGAGGCGGTCTATCCGGTATTGAGGCGCGTCTCCGCTCAAGCTGTGACCGGAACGATCACGGTGCCTCAGTTTGCTAGAAACAATATTACTAATCCAGGATCGCTGCGCGAGAAACGCCTTTTTCACAATAATTTGAGCGCGGCCGTCGCGCTCAGGAAAACGTTGTCTCAAATCCGACGCCACGGCATACTGGGCTGCGATTGCAGGCTCCGTTCCCAGCCAATAGGGACGCCAGAAATCGAAACGGCAATCGAAGGGAAGGAAAATGCAGACAACCAAGCGCTTCGGACGAGCCGGAAGGTTGCTCGTCTCGACGGCAACCGTGATGATTTTTGCCTTACTCGCTGGCAGTGTCCAGGCAGCCGACGTGAAAGCCTTGCTCGGGCAGATGACGCTCGAGGAAAAGATGGCTCTGATCCGCGGCGAATACGAACCGATGGCGACGAACCAAGGCCAAGCCGGCTTTCTGCCCGGTGTGCCGCGCCTGAACATTCCATCCTTGCGCTTTGCCGACGGGCCTCCGGGTCTGTTGACGAAGATCCCCTCGCCAGCGTTGACGGCGACCATGGGTTTGGCAGCGACCTTCAGCAAGGAAGATGCCCGGCAGAATGGTGTGATCGTCGGCGACGAATCGATCCGGCTCGGGATCGACGTGGCACTGCAGCCATTCGTCAACATTGACCGCGATATCTCGTTTTCCCGCGCCTACAACACCTATGGCGAAGATCCGGTACTCTCGGGCGTAATGGGCGCCGGTCTGATCGAGGGCATCCAGTCGCGCGATGTGATGGCCCAGGTGAAACACTACATCGGCTACGACACCAACGGCTCCGATGTGACCATCGACATGCAAACGCTGCATGAAGTCTATCTGGCGCCGTTTGATGATGCGATCAAGGCGAACGTGTCGTCGATCATGTGTTCCTACAACCGCATCAACGGTCCCTATGCGTGCGATAGCAAGGAACTGCTGGTCGATGTGTTGCGCGGCGAGCTGGGCTTCAAGGGCTTTGTCACTTCCGATTGGGGAGCGATCCACGATTACGATTACCTCGCCCACGGACTCGATATGGAAATGCCAGGCTTGGTGCCGAAGGAAAATCCCCAGGCATTGTTTTCGCGATCCTATTTCGCGACCGCCAAGCAGCAGCCGCTTCCTCTCCCGAAATTTGATGTCGATATGGCAAGCGTCTTCACCGGCGGCATTCCGGAGGAGGCGGTGCTGCGTCAACCCTTTGGCGGCGCGTTTCCCATGCCATCGCCCGACTACAAGATTATGGCCGATGCGTTGAAAGAAGGCGTCGTCACTGAGACGATGATCGACCGGGCGGCCGCGCGCGTGTTGGGCGAGATGGACCGCTTCGGCTATCTCGACGGTAGCCGGACGAAGGTGATTGGAACCCGCTCCGGTCTGGATGCCGCTTCGGTGATCCTTAAAACGAGCGAAGACGCTGCGGTGCTACTCAAGAACGAAGGCAATCTCCTGCCGCTGGCACCAGGCAAATCGGGATCGATCGCGTTGATTGGTCCGGGGGCGGCGCAGGTCGCGTCGATCGGCAAGTCCGGCGAGCGATCGGTCGGTCTGCCCGAGCGCCAAGTTGGCCCCTTCGATGCGCTGAAGAAGGTTCTTTCGAATGCCGATCTCCGGCTGGCCGTCGCCAACGACATGACCGGGCAGCCGGTTCCAGCGGCCGTCCTGACGCAAGACAGCAAGACGCCGGGCCTTGTTCACACCGTCGACGGCAAACCAGCCGGTATCGATGCGGCGGTGGATTTCACCCATCAGAAAGCGCTAGCGCCAAAATCCAGTCACGTCTGGGAGGGGGTGCTGACGGTATCGTCGTCGGGGCGTTACATTCTGGCGATCCAGACACTGGGCACGCGCGGCAATATCTATATCGATGGCAAGAAGGTGACCGGAACCAGCGGCTTCACGGGCGGCTGGCATGGCGACATCGTGCAGGCCGGTCAGGACGGCGTCTTCCCGACTCCGGACCATCTGAACAACAGTCGCGCGGCGGTGGAGTTGTCGGCTGGTGCGCACAAGCTCAAGATCACGGCCGTTCCCGATATCTCGGATGCGCCGGTGCAAGTCCGCTTCAACTGGGCCACGCCGGAACAGCAAACGGCCACGCGGGCCGCAGCCATCGCCGCCGCCAAGGAGGCCAAGACGGCGGTGGTTTTCGTTTGGAGCCGCGACATTCCTGCCTTCGGGTTGCCGGGTGACCAAGACAAGCTGGTGGAAGAAGTTGCCGCGGTCAATCCCAACACCATCGTCGTGCTGAATGTCTCACAGCCAATCGCCATGCCATGGATCGACAAGGTGAAGGGTGTGGTCCAGATGTGGTGGCCGGGCGACGAGGGCGGCTGGGCGACGGCGAATGTTCTGGCCGGCAAGAAAAACCCGGCCGGGCGGTTGCCGTTCACCTGGGCCAAGCGGCTGGAAGACTATGCTTCCCATGATCCGGCGCATCCCGAACGCGCCGCGCAAGGGTTCGGCGCCAAGGTTCGGTTCAGCGAAGGCGTGGATGTCGGCTATCGCTGGTTCGACAAAAAGAGCATTGCACCGCTCTATCCCTTCGGTTACGGCCTCAGCTATTCGTCGTTCGCTTATTCGGGATTGAAGGTGGCGCCGGCCAAAGATGGTGGTTTCGATATCCGGTTCACCGTCAAGAACACTGGCGGCGTCGATGGCGAGGAGGTGCCGCAGGTCTATGTGTCGGCGCCGGCCAAACCGGTGACCGGTGCTCAGTTCGCAGTCAATGCGCTGGCCGGGTTCGACCGGGTCTACCTTAAGGCTGGCGAGGCCAAACCGGTCTCGATCCATATCGACCGGCGCCGTACACAGTACTGGTCGGTCGCTGCCAAGAAGTGGGTCGATAGTGCCGCGACGCGTCAGGTTTCGGTCGGTGCATCGTCGCGGGATCTACGCCTGAAAGCAGCGTTGCCGCGGACCCATACCAAGGCATGATCCGCGGCATGTGATGCCTAGGGTCGGATGAAGGAACCTTCGACGGCGGCCGCGCCCTCCAGCGTGGTCGCCGTTGCTGCATGGGCGACCACGATCTTGAACTGCCCGGCTTTCACGCGCCAGCCATGGCTCGCCACGTCGTAGTCGGCGAGCAGGCGCGGATCGGCCGTCACCGTCACCTCTTTGGTTTCGCCGGGTTTCAGCTCGATGCGGTTGAAGCCGATCAGGCGTTGCACGGCCTTGTCTGGTGTGCCCGTGAGATAGACCTGCGGCACGTCCGCGCCCGCAACCGCGCTGGTATTGGTAACGTCAAAGTTGATCATCAGTGTTTTGCCGCCGCAGACCTTCAGGTTCTTGTAGTCGAAGGTCGAATAGCTGAGCCCATAGCCAAACGGAAACAACGGCACCATCTTCTTTTTGCCGAAAAGTCGGTAGCCGACGTCGGCGCCTTCCGAATAGACGACATCGATTGGTTTAACCGTCGGAGCATCTGCACCGAGCGGCATGCCCGGTTCGGGCTGATCGCTGCCAGGAATGACCGGCCGCGGATTCTGGTCGATGCTCTTGGGAAATGTGATCGGCAGACGGCCCGACGGGTTGACCTTGCCAAACAGGACGTTCGCGATCGCTTCGCCACCGCGGGCACCGGGATACCACGCTTCCAACACCGCCGCGGTCTTACCCAGCCACGGCATCAGCACCGGGCCGCCAGTTTCCAGAACGACGATGGTCTTGTGGTTGGCCGCGGCGACAGCGTCGATCAAAACATCCTGGCGATCGGGCAGGGAGAGGTCTGGCGCATCGGCGCCTTCGGTCATCCACTGCACGCCGAACACGATGACCACATCGGCCCAGGCGGCAAGCTTTTGGGCCGAACCGGTGTGGCGGCCATCATCGAAGCGGACCTCGGCACCGGCCGCCAGTTTCTTGATGGCGTCGAGAGGCGAGGAGGGATGCAGGATCATCGAACGCGGCATGAATCCGCCGCCGCCCAACGCAACATCGAGATAGCGGCCTTCTGGAAGGACCTGGGAGGAACCACCGCCGGAAATCACGCCATCGGCCGCATAGCCGCCGATCACCGCGATCTTCTTGGCCGAAGCGGCCAGCGGCAGAGCGCCGACGTCATTTTTCAACAGCACGATGCCCTGTTCGGCGATGCGCCGTGCGACATCGGCATGAGCCTTGAAATCGATCTGGGAACGGACTGGCGGATTGTCAAGCACCCCGGCGTCGAACATCGCATACAGAATTCGCCCGGCCATGTCCTTCAAGCGTTCGGCCGTGAAAGACCTTTTGGCGAGATCCGCCCTCAACGGTTCGCGGAAGTACGGCTTTTTGTCGAAGGCGGCCGCGGATTGCTGATCCAGGCCTGCATTGGCGTAAGAGGAATCATGGACGGCGCCCCAATCCGACATGACGAAGCCCGGCCATTTCCAATCGCCTTTCAGCACCTCATTAAGAAGGTGATTGTTGCTGCAACCGTACACACCGTTGATAAGGTTGTAGGAACACATCACTGAGCCCGGCCGACCCTTCTCTATCGCAATCTGGAAGGCCAGGAGATCGGATTCCCGCATCGCCGCTTCGTCGATCACCGAATTGGCCCAGAAACGCTTAGTCTCCTGGTCATTAATCGCGAAATGCTTGACGGTGGAGATGACGTTCTGTTCCTGGATACCGGCAATCGCCGCGCCGGCGAGTGTGCCGCCGAGCAGCGGATCTTCGCCGAGATATTCGAAATTGCGCCCATTGCGCGGATCGCGGGCGAGATTGACGCCACCCGCCAGTAGGACATTAAAGCCCTGCCGCCAAGCTTCCTGGCCGATCATGGCGCCGCCGTCATGGGCTGCCTCAGGATTGAAACTGGCCGCGGTCGCCAGACCGGAAGGTAGCGGGGTAGCGAAATCGTTCGGCCGTACCTTCATCGGATTGGCAATGCCGAGGCTGGCGTCGGTTTCTTGCAATGCGGGAACGCCGAGGCGCGGAATGCCGGACACATAACCCGCCGAGCCGATGGCTTCCTTGGGAACGGATGCGCCCAAGAACGCGAATCCAGGATCGCCGCTGACCAATGTGAACATCTCGTCCTGGGTCATTTCCTTCAGCAGAAGCGCTGTCCGCCCGGCCGCTGAAAGCGTCTTGTTCATCCACGGCTTTGCGGCAGCTTGCGGCAACAGTGCCGTTTTTCCCGCCGGCGTCTTGTCGGCCGCGGCCGGGCTTGTCGAGAGCATCAAGGCTGCGGCGAGGGCCGCTCCTGCTGCTCCTAGAGTTCTACGGTCCTTCATGGTGTATCCCTGTCTTGCTGTTGTGGAGGGGTACGCGAGCTACAGTACGCAGGCCGTGACAAAACGATCCCTCTTGTGTTTCTACTACCAGAAAACGCGCCATCAGTACAACGTTGTCTCACAGACTTCTCGGCCCGGTATCGTCCATCCAATGGGGCTAGATTAGTCCCGTTTTCTTTGCTAAAGACAACGATATCTTCATCGTATATATAGGGATGGGGAAGGCAGCGAGAAATAAGAATGCGCGCGCGAAAGGTTCGGCGGATGGCAGGTCCGTTTTGGTCGCGGTCCGGAGATGAGAGACGACGTTATTTGCAATAAGAAGCTGGCGGAAACTCTCTGAAAAGCGCTCGAAACCCCGTCGCCTGGACCCGACAGAAAGCACTGATATGGATCTGAAAGCAAAGCCGTTCAATTTAGACGATGCCGGCGTGGCATGGGTGGAAGCCACGCTCGCTTCCATGACGATGGAAGACAAGATCGGGCAACTCTTTTGCCTCGCCGTCGGTAGTCCCGACGAAGTCGAACTGACGAACTTCCTCAAGACCCGGCCGGGTGGTGCGATGTGCCGGCCTATGGAAGCGGCCAGCACCGTTAAGGCGGTCGGGTTTCTACAGAAGAACTCCCGCATTCCAATGCTCATCGCCGCCAATCTGGAAAAAGGCGGTACGGGCGCCGCCCACGAAGGCACGACGATCGGGTCTGAGCTGCAAGTTGCGGCGACCAACGATCCGGCCATAGCGGGAAGACTCGGCACAGTGTGCGGGCGCGAAGGGGGGGCCGTCGGTATCAACTGGTCATTCTCGCCGATCATCGACATCGACCGGAATTTCCGCAATCCCATCACCAATACCCGCACCTTCGGGGCCGATCCCAAACGGGTTCTCCAGATGGGCATCCAATATGTCGAGGCCCTTCAGGCCGAGGGCTTGGCCGCCAGCATCAAACATTTCCCGGGCGACGGCATGGACGAGCGCGACCAGCATCTGGTGTCGAGCATCAACAGCACGACTTGTGAGGAATGGGACGCAACCTACGGTGCGGCCTACAAGGCCTGTATCGAGGCAGGAGCTCTGACAGTCATGGTCGGGCACATCCTGCACCCCGCCTATTCGCGCAAGCTCAACCCAAACCTTGCGGATGAAGACATCTTGCCCGCAACGCTGTCCTACGAGCTTTGTACCGGCTTGCTGCGCCAGCAGCTAGGCTTCAACGGCCTTATCGTCAGCGATGCCTCGACCATGGCCGGAATGATGATATCCATGCCGCGCGGGAAGGCCGTGCCGCAGGTGATCGCCGCCGGCTGCGATATGTTCTTGTTTACGCGCTGCCTCGAGGAAGACGTCGAGTTCATGCGCCAAGGCATCAAAAGCGGCATCGTCACCGCGGCAAGGCTGGAAGAGGCACTCAAGCGGATTCTGGGGCTCAAGGCAGCGCTCGGCCTGCACAAGAAGAACGCGGATCGTCTGGCTCCGAAGCTGGATGAAGCCTTGAAGGTTCTCGGCAATCCCGAACACGTCGCTTGGGCACGGGACTGTGCAGACAAGGCGATCACGCTGGTGAAGGAAGAAAAAGGCGTCCTGCCGCTGAGCCCTAGCCGTTACCGGAAAGTCCTATTCTATCCCATCGAGAGCGAGCAGGGGATCGCCTATTCCGTTCGCGCCGGGGTTGTCGACGAGTTCGAACGGCGTCTCGTTCAGGAAGGTTTCGAGGTCGAGCAATTCGTGCCGAAGCCCGGTTTCGAAGGTATGATGGACCGGTTCACGGCCATCGCGGGCAAATACGATCTGATCGTCTATCTGGCCAACATCTCCACCAAGAGCAATCAGACCACCGTCCGGATCGAATGGCAGCAGCCGATGGGCGCCAATGTTCCTGCCTATATGACGTCTGTGCCCACGATCTTTATTTCAGTCGAGAATCCCTATCACCTGTTGGACGCGCCGCGCGTGCGAACCTACATCAACACCTACTGCTCGACGGATGTGGTGCTGGATGCGTTGGTGGACAAGCTCATGGGCCGTTCGGCGTTCAAGGGCATCAACCCGGTCGATCCGTTCTGCGGCAAGTGGGATACGCGGCTGGGCTGAGACAACGCGATAATAAAACATAAAAGTCCGTAAAACCGGATTTGGGGAGAAGGCAATGCTAGACGATACGACCGCAAACAGGCCGCCCGCTCCGGCAAAGAAAGCCGGGGCCGGTTTTATTGCGGCTTATTCCTTCGCCTATCTGGGCGTCTGGATGGCGGCCTTGACGCCGATCATCGTGACCCTGCCGATGCGCGTCCGCCAGATCGATCCGCAGAACTATGTTGCCGACCTGTCGGGTATTCTGGCAGCCGGAGCCTTGCTGGCGATGCTGGCCAATCCATTCTTCGGCCGCCTCAGCGACCGCACCACCTCCCGTTTCGGCATGCGGCGTCCTTGGCTACTGGTGGGGGCCGGTGCGGGATTCATAGGCTTCGGAATCATCGCCTTTGTTCCGACCATTCCCGCCATCGCGTTGGGATGGTGCCTGGCACAGATCTCGGTCAACATCCTGCTTGCCATCACCACCGCCCTTTTGCCCGATCAAATTCCGGCGGAGCAGCGCGGCCGGGTCTCCGGCTATCTGTCGATGTGCATGACGGTGGCCCCGACGGTAGGAGCCTTTCTTGCCAAGCGCTTTGTCGAAACCCCGGCCTTGATGTTTTTCGCCCCGGCCATCGTCATGGCGTTGGGTGCGGTGATCTTGGCGCTGGTCATGAAGGACCGCCACCAGTCCCCCGGCTCGGTGCCGCCCTATAGCGTCAACGATTTTTTCCGCAGCTTTTGGGTCGATTGGCTAAAGCACACCGATTTCAGCTGGATCTGGCTCAGCCGGTTCCTGCGCTTCTTCAGCCTGGCCCTCTTGATGAGCTATCAGGCCTATTTCGTCAGCGATCACCTCGGCATGAACCGGGAGCAGACTTCGGCCATTATCGTCATGTCGACGATCATCAACGCCGTGATGGGCGTCATCGGCGCCAACGCCGCTGGAATGCTTTCAGATTTCTTCAAGCGACGCAAAACCCTGCTCACTCTGGCATCGCTCACCTATGCCACCGGACTCGTCACGCTCGCCTTTGCCAATTCCGAGTTGCTGTTCTACATCGCCATCGGGTTCACCGGCATCGGTCATGGCGCCTTCATTGCGCTCGACTTTGCGGTGGTGTCCGAAGTTCTGCCCGATGCCGAAACCTCCTCGGCCAAGAATCTCGGTGTCTTCAACATGGCCAACGCACTGCCGCAGTCGATTGCGCCGGCCTTGGCGCCCATGCTGCTCGGTCTCAGTGGCGGCAACAACTATACCGCCCTCTTCCTTGCGGCAGGCATGACCTCCGTTGTGGCGGGGTTTCTCGTTCAGCTCATAAAGAAAGTCCGTTAAGCACGCGCCGGATTGGAATGTTCCTATGCAGCAGACACCGTTTCGTGCCGCGATTTTCGATCTCGACGGCGTGTTGGTCGATACGGCCAAATATCACTATCGGGCATGGAAGCGGTTGGCCGATCAGCTCGGATTCGATTTCAGCGAGCACGACAACGAACGTCTGAAGGGCGTCAGCCGTATGCGGTCGCTGGAAATCCTTCTCGAAATCGGCAACGTCACGGTTCTGGAATCGGAAAAGCCCGTTTTGGCCGATCGCAAGAACCGCTGGTATGTCGAGCTTCTGGGAACACTCGATCCGTCGGCATTGCTTCCCGGAGCGCTGGCCTGTCTGGGGGCCCTGGGCGACGGCGGGATTCCGGTGGCGCTCGCCTCGGCCAGCAAAAACGCCGGCATGGTGATCGAGAAACTGAAGATTGCGCCGTTGTTTCGGTACGTCGTCGATGCTGCAACGATTGCCAACGCCAAGCCCAGTCCGGACATCTTTCTAGACGCCGCGCGGGGCTTGGGCGTGGATCCGCAATCGGCTGTGGTGTTCGAGGACGCCCCCGCCGGGATCGACGCCGCGCATGCCGCAGGAATGATCGCTGTGGGGATCGGAACCGCCGAGGCCTTGCCGGCCGCTGACATGATCGCGGCGGACTTATCCCGGCTCGACTTTAGATGCGCTGGCGGAACCTTGGTGCTCGGCTTGCTTTAACCACTATGCGTTCGGGGTGATCTCGGTGTTCATGTATCGGCGGCTGGCAGGAATCGACCAGGACGCTCCTGGCTTTGCGAAACTCGGTATACGGCCCAGTCTCAACGGAGTGGCGCCGGGACGGCGGATTGTTGACGCTGAATATCTCGGTCCCAGCCAACACTGAGGCGACCATCCACCTTCCTGCCGCGGGAACGCAAACCATCCGGGAAAGCGGACGGCTTTTAAGCAAGCGCGGCAGCGTTCATCTTGCCGCGCGCGACGATCATCGCGCCGTGGTGTTGGTTGGCTCCAGTCAATACCAATTTTCGGTGACATAAAGGTGCGGTGATTGGGTAGCTGTGAATCGGCAGACATTGCCCGCCAATAGCGCGGTATGCACGTCGATTGCCAGCCGTCCGCTCTCGCCTCGGGAATGTTCGCCGACGAAATCGGACCTTCTCACCGGAACAAGCGTTGATCGCGTGGCATTGGGCGTGCCGCATTTGCATGCGCCAGCATGTCCGTCCACCAAGCGCGATAGGCTGCATCGGAGGCGAAGTCCTCACCTTCGTAATCGCGCGCAACGGCGATTTCGAGATAGCGGTCGAGGTTGGTGAGATCGGGTTCGGGACGATGTCCGGACTCGAAGTCGCGCCACATGTCGGCGTACAGGCCTTCGAGCCCACGCACCAAACCGCGCGTATCAAAAAGCGTGCAGGTGTCGCGCTGCGCCCGAAGCTGGCTCTTAAGGCGATCCCGCTCCGCTTTGTCTTGGCCGAGCGCTACGGCGCGTTCGACGTATTCGGCGGCCGAGCTGCAACACAACTCTTCGATTCCGGCGGACTTGACCAAGCTGCCGCAAACGCGTGCGGCGAAGCAGCGGCCGACCTGGGTCAGAACGGGAACGCCCATCCATAAGGCGTCGGACGCTGTCGTGTGGGCGCCATAGGGCAGACAATCGAGGAACAAATCCGCCAGCGGATAACGCGCCAGATGGTTCGGATTGGCGATCTTTTCGGCGAAGATCAGGCGTTCCGGCGCGATGCTGGCGGTGGCCGCCGCGGTGCGCAAGCGATCTTCGACCGCCGGGCTCGTCGACAACAGCCACAGTACGCTGCCAGGCACACGGCCAAGGATAGCAAGCCAGCGCTCGAAGGTTGCGCGCGTGATCTTGTGCGTGCCGTTGAAGCAGCAATAGACCATCGCCTGTTCCGGCAATTGGCACGCGGCGCGCGAGGGCGTTTGTGCGGCAACAATCCGGTTCCGGTTGTTGGGCTGATAGCAGGGCAGACGCAGCACTTTTTCCGAATAGAAGATTTCGTGTTCTTCCGGAATGATGGTCTCGTCGGCAATGATGTAGTGATGATAGGGACTCGCCATTGTGCCGGGATACCCGAGCCAATTGACGATGACCGGCGCCGGGCGCATCGCCACCAGCTTGGTCCGCGCTTCGCGGGTGTAGCCATTGACATCGACCAAAATCCGAATGCCATCGGCCGCTATGCGGCGCGCGGCTTCGGCATCGTCGAGAGCTGTGACGTCGGTCCAGTGCTCTGCCGATTGCCGGAATTGGTGGTGCAAAGGATCGTCGGCCTTGGGCCCGCAGTAATAGGCAAAAACCTCCACGGCCTTGCGGTCGTGCAAGCCAAAGACTTCCGCCATCAGATGTCCGACGGCATGTTCGCGCAAATCGGATGACAGATAACCGATGCGCAGAGGAGCACCAGAGTTGTGTGGGGCTGAAAGCGGCAACGGCGCCAGAGTTCCGACGTCGGTGAGGTTGTAATGCCAGCTCAGTGCCAACTGGAACATCGGATCGTCCGAATAGGCCGCCGCCGACAGCGGCGACAGGCCCATCATCAGCGTCTGGCGGTTGACGCGGTCCCATGGCGCTACGATCGGCCATTCGCATTGGCGCTGCCGTCCGGCGAGGAAATGCTGGATGGGTTCGCGCTGGCGGGGGTCGATCTCGATGCTTTGCCGCAGCATGTTTTCGGCCGCATCGTCTTGTCCCGTCGCTTCCAGCACCCGCGCCATTTGGTTGAGCGCGGTCGTCTTGTTGGCAATCGCCGCACCATTCAGTTGCACGAGGCCGTCGACGACCTTCGCCCACTGCTCCACCGCCTTCAGCGCGCTGCCTTTGCGTTCGTGGATGCGGCCGAGATTGATGCGGGCCGGGTAAAAATCGCTTTTCAAGGCAAGCGCGTGTTCGAGCGCTTCCTGGGCGTCGTCCAAAGCACCGGCGTCGGACAGCAANACGGAATAGTTGAACTGGACCGCATAAAGCAGCGGATCGCTTTGGTTGTGCCGTATCCACGTCGCATAGAGCGTACGGACGGCTTCCAGCCCCGATGGCTTGAACGATTCAGCAGCTTGGACCAGTTCCAGAACAGTCAAATTTCGATCGGCTGCTTTCTGTAGCGCCGAGGCAAGCAACGCCGACTGCACGTTGTCCTCCTTTTCAGGATTGTCTTAGTTCAGGGCCGCGGTCAGGGCGGCTTGGGTGTCCGAAGACAGATTCGCATATACCGTTGCAGAGATCGCGTCGATCTGATCGGCGGTCAAGCCATCAATCTGATCTGAGGAGAGCGAATCCAACATAGTTGTCCCAAGTTCTGACATTGTCGTCGTCGTAATGTAATTGAGCTGCGCACCGGAGAGTTCTTCGTATTCGGCCGTAGACAGACTGTCGAGCTGCGTCGCCGAAAAGCCGCTGAACTGCTCCGCCGACAGTGATTCGAACTGCGTCTCNTCCAGCGACTGCAACTGGCTGACNGACAGAGCGCCGATCTGAGTCGATGTCATATCGTCGATCTGGGTCACCGAGAGCGCATCGAGCTGATTGGTAGTAAGGGCGCGCAACTGCACGCGCACCAGTGCGGCGAGCTGGACGGCACTCAGCGCGGCGATTTGGGTAGTGGTGAGGTCGGCGATTTCGCTGGAGCTCAGGGAGCCCATCTGGGTCGCGGTGAGGCCGGCCATCTGGGTGAGTGTCATGACACTGATCTGGGACTCCGTCAGCCCGGTAATTGCGCTTTTCGACAGGGCCCCGATTTGTGTTGCTGTCAGTTTGGCGAATTGCGTGGTCGCCAGTTCCGAAACCTGCACCGCCGACAGGCCGCTAATCTCGGTCGTCGAAAGTGCGACGATCTGGGTCGTGTCGAGGCTTTCGACCTGGGTTTCGGTCAGTCCGGCGACGGCGGTTTTTGACAGGGAGCCGAGCTGGGTTGTGGTGAGTGCGTCAAGATCGTCGGCGGTCAGACCGGACACCGCGGTCGATGTGATCGCGCCGATCTGGGTTTGCGTCAGCGTGCCAAGCTGCGTCTTGGTCAAGGCCTCGATGTCGGTGGCGGACAGTCCAGCAATCGCGCTGGTCGACAAGGCGACGACCTGCGCGGTGGAGAGCGCGCGGATCTGCGTGGTCGAGAGTGCGGCGATCTGCGTGGAGGTCAGACCGTCCACTTCGGTCGTGGTCAGGGCACCGATCTGGCTGGTGGTCAAGCCGGCGATCTGGGTCGTGCTCAAGCCTGAAATGGAGTCGGCCGACAGGCTAGATATCTGGGTTGTGGTGAGGCCGGAGACTTGCGTCCCCGTCAGTCCGCCTAGAGCGGTGGACGAAAGCGCCGCCAATTGCGTCACGCTCAAAGCGGAGAGTTGATTGGTGGTCAAGCTGGCGATCTGGGTATCGGAAATTCCGGAGATGCCGTCGACGCCGATCGCTGCGAGCTGGTACTTCGACAGCGAGTCGATCTGGTCGAGCGACAAGGCGGAAACTTGCGTGGCCGTGAGGCCGGCCAGCGCTGTGGTGGTCAGCGCATCGAGTTGGGTGGTGGTCAGCGTGGCAAGCTGGGTTTCGGTCAACGCGCTGAGGCCCGTAGACGTCAGCGTGCTGATTTGCGTCGTCGAGAGGGCTGCGATCTGTGTCGCCGTCAGGCCGCTGAGCGCAGTGTGGCTCAAAGCTGCCGTCTGCGATGTCGACAGTGCCGCGATCTGCGTTGAACTCATCGCCGCGATCTGCGTGTCGGTGAGGTAGCCGAACTCGGTGGCCGTCAGGTGCTGCAGCTCGGTGGTGGTCAGACCGGCGATCTGCGTGATGCTCAGCGATTCGATTCCGGTTTCCGACAGGCTCTGCAACTGGGTTGTGCTCATGCTGGCGATTTCTGTCGCCGTGAGCGAGGACACCTGCGTATCGGCGAGGCCCGCGATCTGCGTCGCTGTCAGCGCGGCAAACTGGGTGGACGACAGGTTTGCGATGTCGGAAGTCGATAGGCCGTGGATGGCGGTGGCAGTGATGGCAGCGATCTGGGTCGCTTTCAACGTTGCCAGTTGCGTGTCGCTAAGGGCTGAGATCGAGGTTTCGCCCAAGGCGGCGATCTGGGTGGCCGTCAGCGCCGCAACCTGACTGGTGGTCAGCGTCGCGATCTGAGTGCTTTCCAGAGCCTGCATCTGGCTTGTGGTGAGGGCACGGATCTGGCTGGTGCTCAGCGATGCGAGCCGGTCGGCAGACAGCCCTTCGATTGCCGTCACCGAGAGCCCGGCGACTTGTGTCGTCGTCAGGCTGTCCAACGCTGTTGACGAGAGTGCGGCGATCTGAAGATCGCTCAAGGCGCCGAACTGCGTTGCGGTTAGCGCGGCAAGCTGCGTCGAGGTTAGCGCCGCCATTTCGCTGACGGTGAGACCGCCCAGTGCCGAGGTCGACAATGCGCTGATCTGCGTGGTCGTGAGCGCGGCCAGTTGGGTGCCCGACAGCGACGAAAGCTGAGCTGCGGTCAGGCCGGCAACTTCTGTCGCCGACAGCAGCGTTAGTTGCGAGGTCGTTAACGCCGCCAACTGGGTGGTGCTGAGACCGGAGACGGCCGTCGAACTGAAGGCCTTCATCTGGGTGCTGGTGAGTTCGGACAGTTCCGTGGCAGTCAGCGCGGCGGCCTGGGTGGTGGAAAGAACGGCAATCTGGGTCGAGGTCAGCGCGCCAAGGCTTGTCGCATCGAGATTGGCGATCTGCGATTCCGTGAGGCCTGCAATCGCGGTCGACGACAGCGCGGCGACCTGCGTTGTCGCCAAGCCGTTCAGTTGTGTGCTGGTCAGCGCCGACGCGGCGGTCGCCGTCAGGGCGGCGATCTGCGTTGTCTTCAGCGCCGCAAGCTGGGTCACCGCCAAAGCTTCCACTTGATCCTGGTCGAGGGCCGCAATCTGCGTCGTGGTCAGGGACGCGAGTTGCGTTGTGGTCAAGGATGCCAAATCGCTGGTCGTCAATTGATCGATCGAGCTGGCGCTGATCGCGGCCACTTGGCGCGTCGACAAGGCGGCGAGTTGGGCGGTGCTCATGGCATCGACCTGGGTGTCGCCGAAGCCGGCCAATTGCGTCGTGGTCAGACCCGCGATCTGCGTTGTGGTCAGGGCGGCGACTTGCGTGTCCTCCAAGGCGCCCATTTCGGTGGCGGAGAGACCGGCCAGTTGCGTTCCCGTGAGTTCGGCGATTTGGGTCGTCGTCAATCCGCTGATTGCGGTGGTGGTGAGCGCCGTCAATTGGGTCGAGCTTAGTGCCGCCAGCTGGTCGTCGGTCAGAGCGCTCGTTTCGGTTGCCGTCAGACCCTGAACCTGCGTAGAGGTCATAGCGGCGATTTGTGTTGTCGTCAGGCCGGCAAGCTGGGTGGTGGTTAGCGACGCAATCTGGGTGGCGCTGAGTCCTTTGATCTGGGTGGTGCTGAGACCGGCGAGTTGGCTGACCGACAGGATGCCGAGCTGCGCGTCGGTCAGCGCACCGATTTCCGTTGCCGTCAAAGCGTTGAGCTGGGTGGCGTCGAGAGCGGCAAATTGCTCGGTGCTGAGCCCGGCCACTTCGGTGGCGGTGAACGCTGAAAGCTGGGTTGTGCTCAAGTTCGCGATTTGGGTGGCCGTCAAGGCACTGATGCCGGTCGCGCTGATGCCGCGGATTTGCGTCGTGGTCAGGTTGGCGATGTCGGTCGTGGTGAGCGACGCCACCTGATCGCCTATCAAGGCGCCGATTTGGGTTGCGGTGAGGCCGCGCAGTTGCGTGGTAGTGAGCGCTGCCAATTCGGTCGTGGTCAGGCCGGCGATGGCTGTGGTCGAAAGCCCGGACAGCTGGGTCGACGTCAGTGTTTCGATCTGATCGGTCGATAACGCCTGCACGTCGTCGTCGCTGAGGCCCGCCAGTTGCGTTGTCGACAGGGAGGTGATTTGCGTCGTGGTCAGGGCGGCAATCTGGCTGGTGTCGAACTCGGCGAATTGTGTCGCGCTGAGGCCGCTGAGCTGGGTGGTGGTCAACGCGGCGATCTGGGTTTTGGTCAGCGCTTCGAGTTGAGCCGCCGACAACGCGCCGATCTGCGTCGCGGTCAGGGCCGCCGCTTGGGTTGCCGACAACGCCTGCAATTCGGTCTGGGTGAATCCGGCAAGCTCGGTCGTGGTCATCGCCGCGATCTGCGTGGTGCTCAAGAGCGTGACCTGGGTGGAGGTCAGAGCGGAGACTTGATTCGCCGTCAACCCCTTGATCTGGGCGGTCGAAAGTGCAGCAAGTTCGGTCGCGGTCAAGGCCTGCACTTGGGTATCGGCCAGCGACTCGATTTGCGTCGTGGTGAGCCCGCCAAGCTGTGTCGTTGTGAGGGCAGCGATTTGGCTGGTCGACAATCCGCCGAGGGCGGTCGTGGAGAGCGCGCCGACTTGCGCGTCGCTCATGGCGGCGATCTGCGTTGCCGTGAGATTGCCGATTTCGTCGGCCGTCAGGCCTGCGATCTGGGTCGTGGTGAGCGCGTCGATCTGCGTTGCCGACAGGGCGTTGACCTGGGTCGTTTTGAGCGCGCCGATTTCGTCGGCTGACAGGCCGGCGATCTGGGTTGTGGTGAGCGCGGCGATTTGCGTTGAGGTGAGCTGCCCGATTTGCTCCGTCGTCAGTCCAGAGACCTGCGTCGACGACATTGCGGCCATCTGCGTTGCCGTCAGGGCGGCGATCTGCGTATCGGCCAGTGCCCCGACCTGCGCGGTGGAGAAGGCGCTTAGTTGCGTGACCGAAAGCGCGGCGAGCTGCGTTGCTGTCAAGGCCGCGACATCGGTGGTCGACAGCTTGCTCACTTGCGTCGTGTTAAGACTACCGATCTGAGTCACGGTGAGTGACTGCACCTGGGTTTCGTCCAATGCAGCCATCTGGGTGGCGGTGAGGGCGCCGATCTGCGTTGTGTTGAGTGCCGCCATTTCGGATTTGGTCAATCCGCCGATCGCCGTCGTGGTGAGACCTGCGATCTGGGTCGCATTCAGCACGGCGAGTTGGGTCAACGACAAGGCGGACACGTCGTCGGCTGTCAGTCCGGCGATCTGCGTCGCGGCGAGCACACTGAGTTGACTGGTGGTCAGGGCCGCCACCTGCGTCGTGCTGAGCGCGGCGACCTGGGTTGCGGTGAGACCCTTTGTCTGGGCTGTCGAAAACAGCGCGATCTGGCTCGCCGACAGGCTGCCAAGCTGGTCGCTCGTCAAAGCCGCGATCTCGGTGGCAGAGAAGGCGGCGATCTGGCTGGTGGTTAAGCCCGAAAACTGCGTTGCTGTTAAGGCTGCGACTTCCGTAGCGGTCAACGCGGCGGTTTGTGTCGAGGACAACACCGACAATTGGGTGGAGCTCAAGGCCGCCACATCGGTGGTCGAAAGGGCACTGATCTGAGTCGTCGCAAGGGCTGTGATCTGGGTGGTGGTTAGCGCGCTCGCCTGGGTCGAGGTGAGGGCGGCGATCTGCGTCGTCTTCAAGCCGGCGATCTGGCTCGACGTGAGGTCTGCGACCTGCTCCACGGACAGCGCCGCGACCGCCGTGGTCGTCAATCCGGAGATTTGGGTTGCGGTCAATACCGACAGCTGGGTGGTGGTGAGCGCGCTGATCTCATCGGCGGTGAGGCCGCCGAGTTGCGTCTTGGTGAGGGACGTCATTTGCGTCGCGGACAGTGCCGCAATCTGCGTTTGGTCCAGACCCGACAGGGCCGTTACGCTGAGGCCGCGGATTTGCGTCGTGGTCAGAGCGGAGATCTCGGTGTCTGACAACGCCGCCAGTTGAGTCTTGTTCAAGGCGGCGATTTTGGTGCTGGTCAGAGTCGCGAATTGCGACGTGCTGAGCGCGGCGATCTGGGTGTCGGCCAGCGCAGCGATCTGCGTGGTATTCAGCCCCGTAACCTGGGTTGTGGTGAGCGCCTCGATTTGAGTTTGGCTGAGGCCCGACACGCCCGTCGCCGTCAGCTTGCTGATTTGATTTGCCGACAGTTTCGCCAATTGCGTCGTGGTCAGGGCGCCGACGTCGTCGGCGGTGAGACTGGCCAATTGCGGCGTCGTCAAGGCCGCAATTTGGGTCACGCTGAGGGCAGCGACCTGCGTCGTCGCGAGCGCTGCGATTGCGGTGGCGGTTAGGCCTTTAATCTGGGTCGCGCTGAGCGAAGCGATCTGCGTGGTGGTGAGTTCGGCGACCTGGGTTTTGGTGAGCGCCGCCATTTCGGTGGCGTTGAGGGTTGCAAGTTGCGTGATGGCGAGACTTGCGATCTGCGTATCCGCCATACCGGCGACTTGCGTCGCGGTCAGCGCGGTGGCTTGGGTCGTCGTCAGCGCGGCAAGCTGGGTCGTCGTCAGTCCGGCCACAGCCGTACGGCTCATCGCAGCGATTTGAGCGGTCGACAGCGCGGCAAGCTGCGTCGTCGACAACACCGAAGTGTCGTCGCTGGTTAGCGCCGCCATCTGCGTCGTCGTCAGTCGCGACACCTGAGTGGTGGTCAACGATTCGACCTGTACCGTGTCCAGCGAGGTGACTTGCGCAGCCGTCATCGCCCGCAGTTGGGCGGTGGTGAGCGCGTTGAACTGCGTCGCCGTTATGCCGTCGATCTGCGTGGTGGTCAGCGCGGCGATTTGCGTGGTCGAGAGCGCGGCAATCCGGGTCGCGTCCAAAAGGTCGATTTCGGTATCGGCGAGGTTGGCAGCCTGGGTCGCCGTCAAGGCTGACAGTTGCGTCGTCGACAAGGCCGAGAACTGATCGCTGCTGAGTTCGTCGATTTCCGTCGTCGTCATGCCGCGGATCTGCGTCGTGGTGAGGCCGGCGATCTGGGTCGTCGTGAGGCTCGCGATCTGATCGTCGCCAAGCGATGCGATCTGGGTCGTGGTCAGTCCATGGATTTGCGTGGTGGTGAGCGACGCAATCTGGGTCATGGTCAGACCGCCGAGACCCGTCGTCGATAATCCACTGACTTGTGACAGCGTGAGCGCGGCCAGTTGTGTCGAACTCAATGCGGCAACGCTATCCGCCGTCAATCCATACATCTGAGTGGAGGTCAGGTAGGAAAGCTGGGTCACGCTGAGCGCGGCGATCTGCGTCGTCGCGAGAGCTGCGGTTTCGGTCTTCGTAAGGCTGCGGATTTGCGCTGCCGTGAGCGACGAAATCTGAGTGGTGGTCAGCGCCGAGATTTCCGTCGTGGTCATTCCGGCCATGGCGGTGGCGGTCACGCCCGAAAGCTGGGTCGTTGTGAGCGACTGGATCTGGGCTTCGGAAAGGCCGTTGAGCTGCGTCGCTGTCAGCTGGCCCATCTGGGTGCGCGACAGTGTGGCAAGTTGCGTGGCCGTCAGCGCATCCAAATCGGTCGCGCTGAAACCTGCCAGTTGCGTGGCGGTCAGCTTGGCAACTTGGGTCGTGGTCAGGGCAGCAATCTGATCGGCGGTGAAATCGCCGACATCGGTGGAGTTGAGGCCGATCAGTTGGGTGGTACTGAAGCTGGCGATCTGACTGTTGCTGAGGCCGGCAAACGCCGTTGAGGTGAAGGCGGCCAATTGAGCCGAGGACAACTTGGCAAGCTGCGTGGATGTCAAGCCGCCGACATCGTCGGCCGAGAGACCCTTGATCTGCGTCGTGGTAAGGGCGGCGATCTGTGTTTCCGTCAGCACGGCGAGCTGCGTGGCGCGCAGCGCTCCCACCGCTGTCGAGGTGAGGCCGACGATCTGCGCCGTCGAAAGGTTTGTCACCTGCGTGGTCGACAGGCTGGCGATCTGGGTGCTCGTCAATCCGCTGAGAGCAGTCGAGGTCAAGGCCGCCAGTTGCGTCAGGCTGAGACTGTCGATCTGGCCGTCGTTCAGTCCGGAGACTTGGGTTGAGGTCAGACTTTTGATCTGGGTTGTGGTGAGGGCCGCGACGTCGGTGGTGGTCAGCGCGTCGATATCAAGCGAACTGAGTCCGGAGATCTGCTTTGTTGTCAGTTCGGATATTTGGCTCGACGTCAGGGCGCCCAATTGATCGGCGGAGAGCACGCCAACCTGGGTTGAGGAAAGGCCCTTCAATTGCGTAGTCGTGAGTTCGGCCACTTCGGAATCGGTAAGCCCGGAGACGGCCGTTGTCGTCAGCGCCGAGATTTGTTTGACCGTGAGTGCCGCCAACTGGGTCGCAGTGAGCACACTGACATCGGCATCGTCCATACCCTTCATCTGCGTCGTGGTGAGGGCGGCAATCTGCGTCGTGGTGAGGGCGGCAATCTGCGACGTGCTCATAACGCCGATCTGGGTCGACGTTAATCCTTTCAGTTGTTCGGTCGAAAGTTGCGGGATACGCGTGGTGGTGAGACTCTCGATCTGCGTCGTGCTGAGGCTGCCAATCTGGTCGGCACTGAGGCAGGCGAGTTGCGTGACGGTCAGACCGAGGAACTGGTCGTCGGTGAGGGCGCGAAGCTGGGTGGCCGTCAGCGCCGAGAATTGCTGCGTGGTGAGGGCAGAAAACTGTTCCGACGACAGCGAAGCCACGTCGGTGGTCGAGAGGCTCTTGATCTGGGTGGTGGAGAGCGACGCAATCTGTGTGTTCGAAAGGGCGCCGGTCTGGGTCTCGGTCAGAGCCGCGATCTGGGTTTGTGTCAGTCCTGCGAGCTGTGTGGTGGTCAGCCCGGCGATTTCGTCTTCGTCGAGGCCGTGGAGCGCGGTCGTGGTCAAGGCCGAAATCTGCGAACTTGAAAGGGCAGCGATCTGCGTCGCGTTGAGCGCGCTCAGGTCGTCGGCGCCAAGGCCTTTGATCTGCGTGGAGGTGAGGGCCGCCAGTTGCGTGGTGGTCAGCGCGCTGACCTGCGTGCTCGAAAGGGCGGCGATATCGTTCGAACTGATCTTCTGCAGTTGCGTGGTTGTGAGCGCGGCGAGTTCCGTCGGTGTCAACGTGGCTAACTGCGTGGTGCCGATGGCGCCCATTTGCGTGGCGGAAAACACGGCAAATTGCGTCTCCGTCAACACTTCGATCTGCGTGTCGTCCATGGCGCTGATCTGGGTTGCGGCCAACGCGGCAGCCTGCGTGGTGTTGAGGGCGGCCACGGCCGAGGTGGTCAGGGCCTTGATCTGGCTCACCGTCAAGGCCGCGATCTGCGAGTCAGAAAATCCGGCGATTTGCGTTGCCGTCAGTTCGCTGATTTCGGTCGTGGAAAAGCCGCGTATCTGGGTCGTGTTGAGGCCGCTAAACTGGGTGCTGCTCAGGCTCGCAAATTGCGCGTCGGTCAAGGACCCCAGTTCCGACGGCGTGAACGTGGCAAGTTGGGTCGGCGTCAGCGCGGCGATTTCGTCGGTGCCCAAAGCGTCGATCTGGGCGCTGATCAAGACGGTCATCTGCGCGGCACTGAAGGCAGTAATCTGATCGGTCGAGATGACGCTCAGTTGTGTCGTCAAAAGGCTAGCAACTTGCGAGGTGGTAAGGGCCGTGATTTGTGTTGTCGTGAGCCCTTCGATATCGGTGATGGTGAAGAGTTCAGTTTGGGTCGTGGACAACGACGCAATCTGGGTCGTGGTCAGCCCGACGGCAGAAACGTAGGACACAGACACACCCATCTTCGAGCCTTTCACTCGTGGCGCCGGTCCGTTGGAATGGAAACGGTGACGCGAGCTAAATTGCCAAAGCCCCGCCGCGATCCCAACGAGGCAGAGCATTCTCGCTCCAGACCAGTAAGAAGCAGGGGCCGTGCCAGATGGGAGGTGCTGAAAATTCAAGGCCTTAGGTATGGCCCGTCAGGTCGAACCGGCAGAATTTGCCGCGTCGCTTCTGTCTTTTGCCGGGCTTGTTCCGGCCGGTTTGCGAGACCAAAGGTGTTGCCAGTGAGCTGGTCCGCTCCAAAGCATGGGCGTGCGAGCGATTGGCTTTGTGGGTCCGGCATCGGCATCTTCGCAATGCGCGTGGCGAAAGGCTTATGCCACGGGAATGATCTCCGACCGCTGCCCGTTGTTTCCGTAACGTTGACATCGGACGCGAGGCACGCGCAAAGTCCGACTTGCCCGGGGATAACAATAGGGAGGGGTCATATGCGAATTCTGTCCGCTATTGCTGTGTGCACGCTTGTCTGCTTGCTGCCGACCAGAGCCAGTGGCGAGACGTTCACGTCCGACCTATACGGATTTACCGCGGAATTTCCGTCCGAAGTGACTGTCGGCAGTCCGCAGGGGTCTGAGCGCGACGCCAAAGGCAATTACATTGCGAAGTCCGTGATCATTCAATCACGGGTTATGGGGGTTTGGACCGCTATGGTCACGGTCGATACCTACACGACGCCACACAAGATCGAGGCTAACTCGACGCTGACGATGATGCCCAAGATGTTCACCGCGCAGCTTGATGCGACCATCACGTCAAGCAAGCCGGGTATGGTCGGTCCCTACAAGGCGCGCTTCTTCTCCTTTCAGGCCAACGATAAAAGCACCTCCGGCAAAGGTATCATGATCGTTGTGCCAACCGCCAAGCCGCGGACCTATCAGGTACTGACCTCGCATACGAGTTTGGCATCGCCTGAGAACATCGCTGATCTCGAGAAGTTCTTGACGTCGTTCCAGCCCAACTGATGGCCGGACAAGTCGGCAAACGCCTCTTTGGCGCCGGCTCGTACGACGCCAAAAAAACGGCAAAGAGCCTCGTTATTGCGCCCAAACGGGTTGCAGCCGGCGGCTGAGTTGAATTGTCAGATAATCGAACTTGCCTCAATTCGCCGCCGTTTTGTGACTTACCTAATTGTTCTCAAACATGAATTTTTAAACATCCCGGCTGTTCACGCATTATCCAAGTTGAGATTTGAAGCGGGCAAAAAACCTGTATTCTCCCGCCGAGACAAATCGCCTTGTGGAGTCTTGCGCCCGTTACGTCATGAACTCCCTCCCAGCAAACGCCTGATTCCTGGAGCATCGCCACGCCGACCGATCCGCCCGAGAAAGACCACAGCCACAAACGGTCGACCATCAATGATATCGCGCGCCTGGCCGATGTCTCCAAAAAGACAGTCTCGCGCGTGATCAACGATTCGCCCTTCGTGAAGGAGGAGACGCGGCTCAAAGTCAACGCGATCATCCGTGAAGTCGGGTTTGAGCCCGATCCGCAGGCGCGCGGTCTGGCGTTCCGCCGGTCGTTCCTGATCGGCATGATCTACGACAACCCGACGCCGCAATACGTCGTGAACATGCAGCAGGGCATCCTTGATGCCATGCGCGGCACGAGCTACGGCCTGTTGGTGCATCCGTGCGAGCGCAGCAGCCTGACATATCTCGCCGATTTGCGCAGCTTCATCGAACGCCAGAAACTGTTCGGAGTCATCCTGACGCCCTCGATTTCCGAGGACGAGCGGATGGTCAAGATGTTGCGCGAATTTGAGTGTCCCTACGTTCGGGTTGCGTCGGTGATGCTCGATAAGCCGAGCTCGATGGTGGTCACTCACGACGCCGACGGCGCCATGGAGGCAGCCCAGCATCTGGCGGATCTCGGTCACGAACGGATCGCACACATCTCCGGCCCGCCGTCCTTCCGCTCCGCGCATGAACGCCGCCGCGGGTTTCGCGAGGCGTTGGCGCAGCGCGGCGTGAAGCTTCGTCCCAGTTTCGACCGCGAAGGCGATTATACCTTCGACAGCGGCATTGCGGTGGCCCGCGAACTTCTTGCCTTGAAACCGCGGCCCACTGCGATCTTTGCCGGCAACGACGAAATGGCGGCCGGCGTCTTTAAGGTGGCGCACGAGTTGGGTCTTGAAATCCCGCGCGATCTCTCGGTGGTCGGATTTGACGATAGTGCGACAGCCCTAAGGCTTTGGCCGGTCTTGACCTCGGTGCGCTTACCGGTTCGTGATATGGGCACGATTGCGACCGATAAGTTGTTCGGCCGCCTGTCAAAAAAGAACTCGCCCGTGTCCGAGGAGACAGACATCATTCCCAAGCTGATCATCCGGGAATCGACGGCCGCACCGCCCAAATAATTTTGCCTGTGAAGCCGTTGCGTGATGCCGCCAAGGGCGTTATGACACCGGTTACCAAAGCCCGGCCACCGTCTAGGCCCGAACCGAGCCCGAATCGAGGAAGCGCCATGTCCATCTATAAAAAGACCCTCTACGCGACTGATCCCGCCAGCATTATCGGCGCGACCAATCAGCAGCTTCGCGACAGCTATTTGATTGATGGGATTTTCGTTCCTGACGAGATCTCGCTCACCTACACCCACATCGAGCGCCTGGTTGCCGGCGGGGCTTTCCCGGTCAACAAGCCGGTCGCACTTCCGGCCCAGGAAGAGCCGGCGTCGGCCAAAGGCAAGCCCTATCTGGAACGGCGCGAACTTGGCGTCGTCAATGTTGGCGAAGGCGCCGGCACGGTGACGGTCGACGGCAAGAAATACGACATGATCCCGGAAGACGGGCTGTATGTGCCGATGGGCACCGCCACCGTGGTGTTTGCCTCCAACGATCCGAAAAAGCCTGCCAAGTTCTATCTCGCCTCGACTCCGGCCCATACCCGCTACGAGACCGTGAAGATTTCGGTCGAACAATCGGTGCCGCTCGAACGCGGCGCGCTGGCGACCTCCAACGAGCGCACCATTCGCCAGTACATCGTGCCGACCACGGCGAAGTCCTGCCAACTGCTTCTGGGCGTCACCACGCTCAAGACCGGCAGCGTCTGGAACACCATGCCGCCGCACACCCACGAGCGCCGTTCCGAGGTCTATTTCTATTTCAACGTCAACCCGAACGACCGCGTATTCCATTTCATGGGCCAGGCCGACGGTCTGCGCCACATCCTTCTCAAGAACGAGGAAGCTGTGGTGTCGCCGCCGTGGTCGGTCCACATGGCTGCCGGCACAGCTGCCTATACCTTCATCTGGGCCATGGGCGGTGAAAACCTCGATTACACCGACATGCAGGCCCTCGACATTTCGCAGCTTAAGTAGAGCGCGATCGGAAAAGTGTGCGCGGTTTTCCGACAAATCGCGCGACCATTCAAAAGTAGAGCGCGATCGGAAAAGTGTGCGCGGTTTTCCGACAAATCGCGCGGCCATTTAAAGAATAGGAACCTGATATGACCAATCCGTTCAGCCTGGAAGGCAAAGTCGCTCTCGTCACCGGCGCCAATACCGGCCTCGGTCAGGGCATCGCCGTGGCACTTGCCGAAGCGGGCGCCGACGTCGCGGTGGCTGGGTTCGTCCCGCCGACCGAAACCGAAGCGATCATCAAGAAGCTCGGCCGCAAGTTCGTCAACATCGACGCGAATTTGATGACCATCGAGCCGGTCGGGCGCATCGTCGCCGAAGCCGTTGCTGGTCTCGGCCGGGTCGACATCCTGGTCAACAACGCCGGTATGATCCGTCGCGCCGACGCGCTCGAGTTCTCGGAGAAGGATTGGGACGACGTGATGAACGTCAACATCAAGTCGGCCTTTTTCCTGAGCCAAGCGGCCGGTCGCCAGTTCGTCAAGCAGGGCGGCGGCAAGATCATCAACATCGCTTCGATGCTGTCGTTCCAGGGCGGCATCCGGGTGCCAAGCTACACCGCTTCCAAGAGCGGCATCGCTGGTATCACGCGTCTTCTCGCCAACGAGTGGGCGTCGAAGAACATCAACGTCAACGCCATCGCTCCCGGCTATATGGCGACCGACAACACCGCCCAACTCCGCTCTGATGCGCAGCGTTCGGAAGAAATTTTGGGCCGCATTCCGGCTGGCCGTTGGGGTACGCCCAAGGACGTCGGCGGCACGGCCGTGTTCCTGGCTTCTTCGGCGGCCGATTATCTCAATGGTGCCATCATTCCCGTCGACGGCGGCTGGCTGGCACGCTGAGCAACGATTGCTTCCTACCTGCTAACTGGCCCTCGCTCGCAAGGCGGGGGTCTTTTGTTGGTGTGCAGGTCAGATGTGCACGTACTTGGCGCGGGCGCGTACGTCGTCGAGGCTTAGTTCCTTCTTCTTCACCACATAGGAGCAGAAGGCGTTGAGCCCCTTCAGCATCGCCGCGCGGTTCATGCCGGTGAAGGCGCTGCTCGGGTCGGTGCTGGAAGACGGGCCGATGCCAAGGCTTGTGCCGCCGCCGATGAAGAGATTGGCATCGGCATTGCCGAAACCCATGGCGGCATCGGTCACCGGCATGCCGGGCCGGCCGGGCAGTTCGAGTTCGCCGAACACGTAATTGACGGGGTCTTCGACTTTCTGCTTCCAGCCGTTGCCGTCGATTTTCTGCAAGTGATCTGGTGCGAAGGCGAGGGTGAGGAGCAGAAAACGCATCGCGCCGATGGCGTGATGGACCGCCAAGCCTTGCGCGCGTTCGCCCACCGCTGCACTGCCGAAGCCGAAGGTCATCCAATAGGTCGGGCCTTCCCATAGCGTCAGAAAGGCGCCTTTGGATAGCGGCACCTTCACGCCGTCGCCGAAATCCAGATAGGGCGGTTTGCCGGGCACCGACTTAGCCGTCGGCATGTCGCTCTCGGCTGCGAACGCCGCCCGCGCTGTGCCGGCCACCAGGGCTGCACCCGCCAGACTTGTCATCATCCTGCGCCGTGTTTGCATTGTTGTTTTCTCCCGCGCTTGTGCCGTCATGATAGCGCCTTGGCGTTGTCGCGGAGCATCCTAATTCCGCACGCGCGCCCCGCGGAACGATGCCGCAGTGGCACCCGTGCCAGGCGCAGTAAGCGCTTGCGGATACGCAAAAGCGGGCCCGAAATCACGTCCCTTGCTGAATGAAGGGTACTTTCTCGAACAGCTTGCGCTCGCGGCCGCGCGGATCGTTTTCGAGATGGGGCGGCAGGTCGAAGAGCATCGTCTCGCGCTTCTCCAGGCTATAAGGCGTCCAAGCGGGCAACAGTCTGTTGTTGGGATTGCCGGTTTTGGCGAAGGCGATGAAGGTTTCGCTGACGACTGCCGCCATGGCGCGGGCGCGCGCGTCGTTACCGGTGATGGCGCCTTGCTTGTCGGTGTTGTCGAAAGCGAGCGGGATGTCGGTCATGTGCTGGGCGCGGCGGTGATCGTCCGGGCACGGAAAATCGAGTTGATAGGCAAACGCCGGGGTGCCGGCCGCAGCGCGCAACTCGGCCTCAATGATGGCGGCGCGCCAGGAGCGTCCCGCGGTGGTGGCGAGGAAGAAAAGATCAGTCGGCGCAATGCCGGGAAACCACGATTTATATTGCTCAATGACGAGCGACGGCAGGATGTCGACGCGCAGATTTTTGGCCAAGCGCTCGGGCAATGCCTCCCAGGTTAGCTTGTAGACGCCCGGATCGGTGATGAAGGCGCGGGTTTCGTCATGGGTGTTGCCGATCATCATCGGGATCGCAGCGCTTTGCGCCGGTGCATCGGGATAGAACGGATGACGCGGCAGGACGCGCATATCCAGAACTGGGCCGAAATACAGGCCGCCAGAGCCGATGATGGGATCGACAGTGGCAAGTGCGGCGACCAGCTTGGCGGTGGCGATCGTCTGCAAATCGTCGAGTTTCGTGATGCCCAGCGCCTTCAGATATTTTTCGGTACGCTCCCGCGCATGCAAGGGACCAGAGGCGGTAACCTGCTGGCCGCTCATGGTGGTGGCGCGATGAAACAGGCCGCGGGCACCCGGCGTTGCCATCAGCGTGGCGATCTTGGCGCCGCCGCCGGATTGGCCGAACACCATCACCGTATTGGGATCACCGCCGAATTCGGCAATGTTCTCCTGCACCCACTTAAGGGCAAGAAGGATGTCGAGTTGACCGGTATTGCCGGAATCGGCGAAGCGCTCACTGAGCAAACCAAGCGACAGATAGCCAAAAGCGTTGAGGCGATGATTGATCGTCACCACCACGACATTACCGCGCTTGCACAGATTGACGCCGTCGGTGATCGCGGCCGAGCCCGAGCCGTTCGAATAGGCACCGCCATGGATGTAGAACATCACGGCCCGCTTGCCGCCGTCGCGCAAGGCCGGCGTCCAAACGTTGAGGACCAAACAATCTTCGCTCTGGTTCGGCTCTTCGGACCCTTGCGGGCAGGCCGGGCCGTAAGCCAGCACCTTCTTCACCCCGCGCCAGGGCTTAGGAGACGCCGGCGGCATGAAGCGGGTGCGGCGGGTGTCGGCGCCGTAAGGGATACCCTTGAAGGCATGGATGCCATCCGCGGTCACACCTTCTACCCGACCGGCGTTAGTGCGGGCGATGGGTGCGGCTTTAGGCGTCAGGGCTGCGGTAGGGGTCGCCAGAGCGGCAACCCCAGCCAGTCCTTGTAAAACGCCGCGCCGATTTGACACCGTTGTCATTCCTTCAACCCTCCCGTTTCAAACCAGGTTTCCAAACGCCATTGACGTTAATTGATGAGGCGCAGAACGCCATGCGAGCATGTTCACAACTGCGCCCCAACGGCAATATTGGGCCGACAAAAGTTAGTGTGCTCAGGGAGTTAAGGTTTACTTGGGGCTATTTTTACGCGACTTCGACGATTGCCGGAATGTGAGACGGCCCAACGGGCGTGGCTTTTCGGACGCCACTTCAGCAGGTTGCTCCGCGGTAACGCTATCAGTAAGTGTTTGAAGGTGTTGCTCTGTTACATCGCGTCGCCACTATTGCCGTATTTTGGCCATAACCCACCTTGTGGCTGTGACCTGGAAGATCGTATGTTCGGGGTGCTACCGGTGTCAAAGAGGTTTGACACCGGTGTCAGCGCCGGTGGTGTTTTTCCGGCGTCTTAATTAGGGGAAACATCGAAGCCGACGCTGTCGAAAAGCGGATAACAAAGCCGTCGTCACGACAGCAGCGAGGGAGGGAATACGTGTTGAACAAAAATTTGACTGCGAGCTTTAAGCTCGGCGCGTCCGCGGTTGCACTGATGGCCGTGGTCGGCGCGAGTGGCGCCGCTTTCGCACAGGACCTGGAAACGGTTGTCGTTACCGGCTACCGGGCCAGCCTCGAAAAGGCGATGGACATGAAGCGTAGTGCGCTCGGTGCTACCGACTCGATCATGGCCGAGGACATTGCGAAGTTCCCGGATATGAACGTCTCTGAATCGCTGCAGCGTATCCCGGGTGTTGCGATCAACCGCGATGCGGGCGAAGGCCGCCAGATCACCGTTCGTGGCCTTGGCCCACTGTTCTCTCGCGTTCGCATCAACGGCCTGGAAGCAATGTCGACGGCTGGTGGTTCCGACGCATCGGGCGGTACCAACCGCGGTCGCTCCTTCGACTTCAACGTGTTCGGTTCGGAACTGTTCAGCGGTTTGACGGTGTCGAAGTCTGCATCAGCTTCGATGGAAGAAGGCTCGCTCGGCGCCACCGTCGACATGCGTACAGCGCGGCCGTTCGACTACAACCGCTTTGTCTTCTCGGCTGCGGCTCAGGAAGGCTATAACGACTTTGCTGGCTCGGCCAATCCGAAGGTGTCGATGCTGGTTTCTGATACCTTCTTTGGCGGCCATTTCGGCGCTCTGTTCTCGGTTGCCTATACTGTTCGCCATACCCTGGAAGCCGGTGCCTCGACGGTGCGCAGCTCGGCCAGCGGTAACTCCACCGTAACGGTTGACTCAACAGGCACCACGGGCACACCGATCCGTCCGCGCATGCCGCGTTATGAACTGTACCGCGCCGGCGAAAAGCGCCTCGGCATGTCGGGCTCATTGCAGTGGGAGCCGGACGACAACACACTGTTCACGCTCTCCAGCCTGTTCTCGGACTTCGCTTCGCAGCGCGAAGAGACACAGCTCGAGATGCAGACCAATTCCTATGGCACGCTGAGCGCGCTTTCCAATCAGCAATACGTAAAAGCGGGTGCCTATTACTGGCAGCCGGTGTTGAAGAGCGCGAGCGGCGCCAAAATTCGCACCGAGCACCGCATGGACCAACTCGATACGCGGTTCATGCAGGTGACCCTGGATGGCACGCACCAATTCAGCGAAAGCTTCAAGACCAACGTCAAGCTGGGCTGGTCGGAATCGCATCATCGTAATCCGGTTCAGGATTACATCATGCTCGATTTGTACAACGTCAGCGGTTACGGCTACGACTTCGCCAACAACGGCAACAACTGGCTGCCGGAACTGAACTACGGCAGCGCCGATTTCAAGACTGCCGATCTTCCGACGACTTCGCCGTCCGCCAATTCCTGCACGGCGGGCACCAATTGCTGGTTTGTGTCGAGCTTCCGCCGCCGTCCGCAGCAGAACTACAACAGCTTCCGTGCGGCGTCGTGGAATTTTGAGTACAAACCAACCAACTATTTGACCGTGCAAGCCGGGCTCGACTTCAAGAACTTCGGATTCCGCACCGTGTCCTATCGCCTGACGACCGGTGAGGGCTCGACCACGGCCACGACGAACTACGAGACTTTTGCGTCCGCCTACGGCACGTCGACGAGTGCGGCATTCTACGGCTCGGGTACGACCGCTGGCACGTTTGCCAACACGGTCCTGACCACCAAGATCTCCGACGTCACCAAGACGATCTCGCTGCCGGGCGGTGTTTCGGGCGTTACGCCGACGTCGTGGCTAGTGGTCGATTTCGACAAGGCCCAGAAGGCGTGGGATTATCAGAACACACTTAAGGTCGGCCCTGGCCCGGATATCGGCAACAACCGCTCCGTCACGGAAAACGACTACGGTGGCTGGCTGCAGGTGGGTTGGGATACCGATGTCTACGGTATTCCGTTCCGCGGTGATATCGGCGGCCGTTACGTTGATACGCAGGTCCGTGCGCTGGGTTATGGCGCTACGTCGTCTGGTACTTTCGAGGCGACGGTCTCCAACACGGGCTATCACGACTTCCTGCCGACATTGAACGCCGTTGTTGAGCCGGTGGAAGACGTCCTGGTTCGTCTAAACATGTCGCAGGTGATGAGCCGTCCAGACCTCGGTTCACTCGCTGGCGACTACATCAGCGTTTCCGGTTCGTCGCATTCCATCAACATCGCCAACTCCAGCCTGAAGCCGTTCCGTGCCAACGCCGTCGATCTAGCGTTCGAATGGTACTACGGCAAAGGCGCAATGCTGTCGGTGGCTGGCTTCTACAAGAAGCTCGGGTCCTTCGTTTCGTCCTACAAGTCGACGATTACACCGAACTCGGCGGGGGACGTCGTGTACAATCTCCCGTCTTATGTGGCGGGCGTATCGAAGACGATTGGCGCAGCCGGTCTTCAGGCCGCTTGCGGATCGACACCGAGTTGCGCAACGTCGAACTGGGCGGTTACCGAGGCAATCAACACCCCCGGCGGCACGCTTGACGGCATCGAAATCAACTGGCAACAGCCGCTTACGTTCTTGCCCAGTATGTTCAAGGACTTCGGCGTCACAGCAAATGCCACGATCGTGGAATCGCATGTGTGCTACATCGTCGGTACGGCTTGCACCTACCACGCGCTAACCAACCAGTCGCGTAACAGCTACAACACCACCGTCTACTACGACGACACGGTGTTCCAGGCGCGTATGTCGGTGGCCTATCGCAGCCACTACTTCATGACTCTGCCGGGTTCGTACAACGACTACGAGGCGGGCAACGACACGTTCAACGTCGATGCGTCTGCAAGCTATAAGTTCAGCGAAAATCTCATGATCACCTTTGATGCGTTGAACATCACCAACCAGCGCCAGCAGCAGTACACTGGCTATTATGACAGCAGCAACAAGTACATGTACGTCAACCATCAGACGGGCACGGACTTCTACATCGGTGTCAAGTACGATTATTAATCCTCTCTCCACTTAAGCAACATTGCGCCGGGGATTACCTCCCCGGCGCATTTTTTTAATGCCCTTGGACGCGGCATGAATCAAAATTGGTGCGGCGCAAAGCACACGAAACATCCACGCGAAACGGCGCATCCGACGATATATGACGTATACTGACGAGTTCCGGGAAGCGGGGCCCGCGGAGACAAACAGCAAGCCGCCGTACAGAAATCGTTCGCACGTTTTGTGGCCGTTTTGGCCCAGCCTTATTTTCGCTCAGCGCGGCACGCTGTTCTTCCGTTATCGTGGGTGGTGCCGTTGGGCGAGATGCAGTTCTCGCTGTGGTACGTGTCGTCTGCCGGCCATACCTCATGGGACATGGACTTTTTGCGCATCGACAGGAATGGCCATGGTGGCGGCAAAGGACGTTGAGGTCGTTTGCGAGTCAGCCGCAATAACTTTCTCGGTGGGCTTGGCGTTTTTGGGGGGGGCGGCGCCCGCCGGCCAAGGGCGCAAAAGCTGTCCGTGGATAGCGCGCCCGACAGGCGCGCAAGTCCGGTCATGAAGGCCGCCGGAAAGGCTGGCTGGTGGCGGTAACCATGATGATTTTACCGGTGCTTACCGTCGCAGCGTCTGTCTCTTTGTTGATAATGACACCGGTTTCCTTTAAACCGGTCTCCTGTGCTCCGGAAGGGGCATTTGTTACGGCATTAACACCCGTTCGTAGAGTGGAGCACGTTATGGAGGCAGTCCGGAAACCGCATTCGGCCGCTGCAGAAGCTATTGCACAAGAGTTTGTTTCAGCGCGCCTGAAAGCCACGGCTTTATCCGATTTTCCCGGCACGTTGCCGCCTGATCTGGGCGCGGCCTATGCCGTGCAGGATGCGGCCATCGACATCTTCCCGGATGAAGTCGCCGGTTGGAAGATCGGTAAGATGCCTCCCCACCTCATTTCGGTTCTGGGTTACAAGGCGATTTCCGGCCCAGTGTTCCGCAAGGATGTGCACTATGCGGCGCCCGGCGGCACGGTGGAATACGGCATGTTCGTCGGCGGTTTCGCGGCCGTCGAAGCCGAATACATGTTCGAAATCGGCGAGGATGCGCCCGCCGGCAAGACCACTTGGTCGACCGCCGATGCCATTGCCGCGGTCAAGCGGATGATTTACGGCGTCGAGATGGCCGGCAGCCCGCTGGCCACCATCAACAAAATCGGCCCGCTCTGCGTCGTTTCAGACTTCGGCAACAACAATGGGATTATCGTTGGGTCTGAAATCCCCAATTGGCGTGAGCGCGTCCTTACCGAACTCACGTGCGAAACGTTTATCGACGGTAAATCGGTCGGAACCGGCATGGCGGCCAATGTTCCGGGCGGCCCGCTCGAGTCCTTGCGTTTCGTCGCCGAAGTTTGCGCCAAGTGGGGGCGTCCGTTGAAGGCGGGTCAGTTTATCACCACCGGTGCCATCACGGGCATCCATGACGTGCTTCCAGGGGAAGTGGCGCGGGTGGAATTCAAGGGTCTCGGTGCGATCCAGTGCGTCGCGACACCGCTGAAGCCGCGCATCTAGCGACGACAGAGCCTCGATACTCTGTCGTGACAGAGGGGGTATCAGGTATGGGTAGCACGGATCGCTCGTCCGTGGGGTTGCTGTCGTCCCCAGGGCAGGTCAAGCGCGTCGGTTGGCACCGTTGGCTGATTTGCGCATTGTTGTTCTGCGCCACAGCCTTCAATTACGTCGATCGCCAGACCATCGCGCTGATGCAGCCGACGCTGTCGGGCGCGTTCCACTGGAACCGCCAAGATTACGCCGACATCGTGCGCTGGTTCATGACGGCCTACGCGATCGGCTATGTCGTGTTCGGCCATTTGATCGATCGGATTGGCGCCAAGTTCGGCTATTCCATCGCGGTTCTGATCTGGAGCTGCGCCCATCTTTCCTGCTCTCTGGTCGGGTCACTGACCGGATTCAAATTTGCGCAAGCCGCTCTTGGTTTCGGTGAAAGCGGCAATTTCCCCGCTGCGCTGAAGGCGGTCGCCGAATGGTTTCCGCAGAAGGAACGCGCGCTCGCCGTGGGTCTGTTCAACGCCGGTACCAATGTCGGGGTTATCCTGACGCCAGTGATCGTACCGTTGGTGATGTTGACCCTGGGCTGGCGCTGGGCCTTCGTGGCGACCGCCGCCTTGAGCGTGATTTGGCTCGGTATTTGGGCGATCAGCTATCATAGCCCGCACGAGACAACCCGTGTTTCCGCCGAGGAACTCGCTTATATTGAAAGCGACCGGCCGCCGCCGATGGCGCGCGTGCCTTGGCTGAAGCTGATCTTCTTCAAGGAAACCTGGGCGTTTGCGCTCGGCAAGTTCCTCACCGATCCGGTGTGGTACTTTTATACCTTCTGGCTGCCGTCCTATTTTGTCGAGACCTACCACCTCAAGGTTCAGTACATCGCCGCGCCGATCATCATCATCTATATCATCTCCGACATGGGCTCGATCGCAGGTGGCTGGTTGTCGTCGTCGATGATCGCGCGCGGTGCCACGGCGAACATGGCGCGCAAGCTCACCATGCTCTTATGCGCCTTCTGCGTGCTGCCAGTGGCGTTTGCAACACTCTATGTCCATGACATGTGGGCGACGGCAATCATCATCGGCTTTGCCACCGCGGCGCATCAGGCGTTCTCGGCCAACCTCTACACCATTCCGTCCGACACTTTTCCGGCAGAGGCGGTGGGCTCGGTTTCGGGTATCGGCGGCACCGCGGGCGCGCTCGGCGGGGTCGCTATGGCGTTCGGTGTTGGCGAGGTGTTGAAGGCGACAGGCGCCTATACGCCGGTCTTCATCGTCGCCGGATCGATCTATTTCCTGGCGGTCATTGCCATCCACGGGCTGACGCCGCGCCTCACCATGGTAAAAATAGCCTGATTCTTGAGGACCTTGGGCGAAAGCACCGCGCGCGACGCGGGGTCACCTTCGCGCGACGATGCGATGCGCTTATCACGGCCAGCAACCCGATCTACGCTGCCCCCCATGTTCAAGCCGCCGATTCAACTCTGGATGACCACGCTCAAGACCTATGAGCGCCATCTTTCGGCGGCGGCCATGGCCGGCGGTTTCGGATTCGACTTCTTCACCTATGGGCGCGTCGACCATCCGGTGACCCAGACGCTGCTGATCGTTTATTTGAGCGTGGCGGCGATTTCGATCGCGCTGTTGCATTGGCTCGAAGCGCATCAGGAGTGGGAGGCGAAATTCGTCGTCAAGTTGCGTTCCTATCTTCCCGCGCTGACGCAGTTTGTGCTTGGCAGTCTGTGGAGCGCCTTTCTGGTGTTCTACGCCCGCAGCGGCGTGCTCGCCGGATCGTGGCCGTTCCTCCTGGTACTGGGCGCCATCTTCATCGGCAACGAGGTGTTCAAGCAGTATCACGCGCGCCTGATCTTCACGACGACGCTGTTCTTCTTCGCGCTGTTTTCCTATTGCGCCTTCATGCTGCCGGTCTTCACCCATTCCATCGGCCAGGCGATGTTCCTGACCAGCGGCATCGTGGCGGTGCTGATTTTTGCGGGCTTTTTGTGGCTGCTCGGAAAACTCAGCGTTGCCCAGCTTGGCGAGGTGAAATGGAAAATCGCTGGCGGTGGGGTTGCGGTTTATGCGCTCGTCACCGGGCTCTATTTTCTCGACTTGCTGCCGCCACTGCCGCTCGCGATGCAGCAGACCGGCGTCTATCATTCGATCTGCCGTGTGCCCGTGAAGGGCGTTATCCGCTGCGTCGGAACCAAGCCGGATGCGAGCCTTCTGCGCGCCAAGAGCACCTATTATCAAGCGGTTGAAGAGCCGCAAGCGTGGCTGTCCAATTTCGGTTCGCCGCGGGCCATTCATATCGACGCTGGCAAGCCGGTGATCGTCTTTGGCGCGGTGTTCGCACCGGTCGATCTCAACACCACCACCTATTACGTCTGGAAGCATTACGACGAGCGTGCTGGCGCTTGGCAAACGGTGCAGCGCCTTACCAACACGCTGCATGGCGGCCGTGACAAGGGCTATCGCGGCTATACCTACAAGTCCAATGTCGGTGCCGGCTTGTGGCGGGTGGATGTCGTGTCCATCGATGGCCGCCTGATCGGCCGCTCCGATTTTAAGGTGGTGAATGGGCCCGCCTCCGGGGCGATGAAAGTGGTTCGCCTCTAAATCACCCTTGCCAAGGCCCGGCCCAGTCCCCACATAATCAACCAGCGGGGACTGGAGGAGCGCTTGACGCGACGCCAACTGTTAGCGACCGCAACAATAGCCACAACATCTATATGGCCATCCCGGGCCGCGGCGACGGTCGTGATCACGGAATTCTCGTCTTCCGGCCAGCGGCTGGGTGAGAAACGCCTGCCCAAGGTGGAACGCAGCGACGCAGACTGGCGTAAGCTGCTTCCGCCGCTGTCTTATGACGTGACACGGCACGCCGGTACCGAACGCGCCTTCACCGGTCCGGGCTGGGATAATCATGGTGATGGGCTTTACCGCTGCGTCGGCTGCGGCATGGCACTGTTCGATTCCAAAACCAAATACGACTCCGGTACCGGCTGGCCGAGTTTCTTCCAACCCATCGCCAAAACGAACGTGCGCGAGACCCGTGACACATCCCTGTTCGAAGGGCGCACGGCGGTGTCGTGTGCGTTGTGCGATGCCCATCTCGGTCACGTTTTCGGCGACGGACCGCGCCCGACGGGCCTTCGCTACTGCATGAATGCTGCCGCGTTGCACTTCATCCCGCGTGCCTGAAGGAGGATTCGATGCTGAAATCTTTGCTCATCGCCGCCACCATTCTTTCGGTTCCGGCCTTGGCCGAAGAAACCGCGCGTCCTTTGCCGGTGCCGCAGCAGGATGTTCCGGCCACGGACGGCATCCAAACCGCGGTGCTGGCGGGCGGCTGCTTCTGGGGCATCGCGGGCGTGTTCCAGCACGTCAAAGGGGTACGCGCGGTGACCGCCGGTTATTCCGGTGGTGCGGCGACCACGGCGCGTTACCGCGCTGTCGAAGGCGGCAACACCGGTCACGCCGAAGCCGTGCAGGTGCGGTTCGCTCCGCATCAGGTTTCCTACGGCCGTTTGTTGCAGGTCTATTTCTCGGTGATGGATCCAACGACCGTGAACCGCCAGGGTCCCGACCAAGGCCCACAATACCGTTCCGAGATTTTCGCCGCCGATCCGGCGCAGCGCCGTGTTGCAGAAGCCTATATCATTCAGCTTGGCGCGGCCCATGCGTTCTCGCAGCCAATCGCAACGCGCCTGTCGAACCTCAGCGGATTTTATCCGGCGGAAGCCTATCACCAGGATTATCTGATCCGTAATCCCAGCGCGCCCTATATCGTGGTCAACGATCTGCCCAAACTCGAGAAGCTGAAGCGGCTTTATCCCGATCTCTACCGGGCAGAGCCGGTCACGCTGGCCGCGCGTTGATTACTCGACCCAGGAATAGCCCTGGCGTTCGGTGAGGGCGAAGGAACTCGATGGTCCCCAAGTGCCTGCGGTATAGGGCAGGGGGCGCATGTCGCGTTCCTTCCAGCCGGCGGCAATGCGGTCGATCCAGCTCCACGCCGTTTCAACTTCGTCGCGCCGCACGAACAGAAACGCCGAGCCCTTCAGCGCATCGAAGATAAGCCGCTCATAGGCGATGCGCCGCCGCGTGGTGCGAAAGGCATCGATCAAATTGAGGTCGAGTGTCACCGGGGCCAGCCGCACCGCTTCCAGCTCCGGCGTCTTGTTCATGATTTGAAGTGCAATCTCTTCCTGTGGTTGCAGGCGGATGAGGAGCCGGTTGGGCACGTTCATGGTGCGGTGGAAGATCGAATGCGGCACCGGTTTGAACTGCACCACGATCTGGGTCGCGCGTTGCGGCAGGCGTTTGCCGGTGCGCAGGAAAAACGGCACGCCCGCCCAGCGCCAGTTGTCGATATGGGCGCGCAAGGCGACGAAGGTTTCGGTGTCCGACACTCCGCCGCCGGTCTCTTCGGTATAGCCGGGTACCGCGCCGCTTTCGGTGTAGCCCTTGCGATATTGCCCGCGTACAGTCTCGCGCTCAACTTCGGCAGCTCCGATCGGCCGCAGCGAACGCAGCACCTTGACCTTTTCGGCATGTACGGATTCGGCTTCGAGGTCGGGCGGCGGTTCCATCGCGATGAGGCAGAGAAGCTGCAGCATGTGGTTCTGCACGATGTCGCGCAGCGCGCCGTAGGAATCATAATAAGACCAGCGCCGCTCGACGCCAACGGTCTCGGCAACGCTGATCTGGACGTGCTCGATCGAATCCTTGTTCCATAACGGTTCGAACAGCGTGTTGGCGAAGCGCAGGGCGATCAGGTTCTGCACCGTGTCCTTGCCGAGATAGTGATCGACGCGGAGGATGCGATCGGTGGGAAACGACTCTTCCAGCGCAGCCTCGATGTCACGTGAGCTTTGCAGGTCGTGGCCGATCGGCTTTTCCACTGCGATGCGGGTTTCGGCATGGACGAGGCCACTGGTCTTCAAGTGCCGGGCGATAGGTCCGAAGAAATCGGGCGAGGTGGAAAGGTAGCAGAGCGGAATAGCGCAGTCCTTCAGCCGCTCGGCGAGTTTGCGATAAGGTGCGTCGTCGGTCACATCGCCGGCGCAATAGGACAGGCGCCCGGCGAAACGCGACCAGACCTCCTCGTTAAAATCAGCTCCGGCGTGCCGGGCGACGCTGTCGCGTACTTTGGCGGCAAAGGCGGCGTCATCCATCACGCTTCGCGCCACGCCGACGATGATGAGATCGTCCGGCAGGTGGTGTTCCATGTCGAGAAAATAGAGCGAAGGGGTAATCATTTTCAGCGCAAGGTCGCCGGTGGCGCCGAAGATCACGAGAGCTTGTTTGTCCGCCATCAATCCAATCCAAATGCAAACAGGCCGGAGTTTTCCCCGGCCTGCAGCAAATCGCAATCGAACAAACGCATTCCCTTACGGGAACAAGTACGCCTTTAAGCCGTTTTGATGCTGAAATCGGCCGGCTTGAGGCGTGGTGAAATGAGGTGAATGACCAAGAGGCCGACAAGGTAGATCACGCCTGCGACGACGAAGATGATTGTGTATCCACCGTGCGAAGTCAGCGCCGTACCGACGCCCCTGGCCATGATGATGCCGCCGATCGCACCCATGGTCCCGCCGATGCCGGCGCAGCGCCCGACAGCGCTCTTGGGCAGGAGGTCCGAGGTCAAGGTCATTAGGTTGGCCGAGAAGGCTTGGTGCGCCGCAGCGGCAAGGCCGATGATGGCGACCCAAGCCCACATGTTGTGCGTCAGGTTGATGAAGGCAGCCATCGGCAGCACCATAGCGGCGCAGATCAGCATCGAGAACTTGCGCGCCTTGTTGACCGTAAGGCCGGCCTTGATCATCGCCGAACTCATCCATCCGCCGAACACTGAGCCGACGTCCGAAACCAGGAAGATGATGATGATCGGCAAGGCCGTGCCGGCGATGTTGCCGACCTGATCCTTGAAGGTCTTCATGAAATAGTCGGGCAGCCAAAAGGAATAGAAGAACCACACCGGATCGGTTAGCAGCTTGCCGAGGCCGTAGGCCCAGGTTTCTTTCTTGAGCAGCACCGTGAGCCAGGGAAGCTGTCGCACCGGAACGAAGGGATCGCTTTCGATATAAGCAAGCTCAGACTTTTTGACGAATTTGCTTTCCGCCGGCTTGGAATAGAACGGCAGCCAGAAGAACAGCCACATGATCGACAGGCCCGCGGTGGCGACGATCGCCCATTGCCAGCCGTAATAGATGAGCACGAAAGGCACGATCAGCGGCGTCAGGATGGCACCGAGATTGGTTCCGGCATTGAAGATGCCGATCGCTAGCGACCGTTCGCGCTGCGGGAACCATTCGGCCACCGTCTTGAGCGCGGCTGGGAAGTTGCCGCCCTGACCGAGACCGAGCACGGTGTAGCTGATCGTAAAGCTGATCAGCACCCACGACGCGGGAAGAAGGCCGACCACGGCACAAGCCAGATGGGCCACCGTCCAAACCGCGACGGCGATCATGTAGCCGCGCTTGGCACCGAACTTGTCGATCAACTGACCGAACAAAAGGAAGCCGACCGCATACGCGAACATGAACCACTGCACCACGCCGGCGTAATCGGCGTCGGTCCAATTGTATTGTTCCTGCAGCGAGCCCTTTAGATAGCCGAGGGTCAGGCGATCAACATAGAGAAGGCTGGTGGCGCCAAAGATCAGCGCGCAGATCACCCAGCGATACCCCCCTCCCGCCTTCATAATGGCCAGCGGCGCTTTGTTTCCGCCAAGGTCGGTCTGACTCATTGTATATTCTCCCTGGGGCGGGATCGCCGCCGCGAAATCTTGATGACCGGTTCTGCTGCCGGGATGTGGTCCTGTCTATTCGATAGCACGAGCTGTTACCGGTAACGATAGTGCTATTGCCGCTCCCCCACTGGGACAGAAGGGGATTGGACACGGCACGATTTTGGGATCATTTAGCGTCCAGCCCGGGCCAGTACAAACGCAGTATGACGGAATTGACACCGGTGGACAAGGAGGGAGTATGGCGGGGGGGCTCGCGGCACCTTTTGTGGTATTTGGACCATCGCACCGGCTCGTGCTTGAACTGATTGTGATCGTTCCGCTGCTGCTGGCGGCGCTGGTGCGGTTGACCAAGTCCGTCACTTTGTCGCGGGTGATTGCGTGGACCTTCGCCGCTGTGATCGTCGGGGTCTGGATCGCGTGGTACATCGTTTTTTCCCGCCAGGGGTGGCTCGACATCGGCAACGCGCTGCCGCTCGATCTGTGCAGTTGGGCGGCCATTGCCACCGTCATTGCGCTGATCACGGGCAGCCAGAAGGCCTATGAGCTGGCTTGGTTCTGGGCCATGGCCGGAACGGTGCAGGGCATTGTCACGCCGGACATTCCCGACGACTTCCCCGCCTTCCGCTTCATCGAGTTTTCGACCTTCCATGGCGGTATCATCGCGGCCGTACTGTTCTTAACCCTCGGCTGCGGCATGCGCGCGACGCCGAAGTCGCTTCCGCGGGTGATCGGCTGGTCGCTGCTCTACATGGTGATCGCGGGCGTCGCCGATTGGCTGCTCAAGGTCAATTACGGCTTCCTGCGCGCCAAGCCGGGCCATGCCTCGCTCTACGATTTGATGCCGGCGTGGCCGTGGTACATCCCTTATGTCGTGGTGCTGGCGCTGATCGCGGTGCTCGTCTGCTACCTGCCGTTTTTCCTCGTCGATGTGGTGGCGTGGGTGCGCAAGAAACGCTGATTACCAGCCGATTTCTTTGCCGGCATAGTCAATGAAACGGCCGCTGGTACGGGTCGAAAGTTCGGCGATGCGGGCGCAGAGGCCGTTGATCGACGCCTCCGCATCGAGCGGCGCCTGGGGGCCGCCCATGTCGGTCTGGACCCAGCCGGGATGGAAGATGCCGACCTTCAGTCCGTCGCGCGCCCACTCTTTGGCGACCGCATGCATAATCATGTTGAGCGCGGCTTTCGACGCGCGATAGGCGATCGAACCGCCTGAGGAATCCGAGATCGATCCCATCTTTGAGGTGATCACCACCAGCTTCTTGTCGTAACCGGCAACCAGGTTTGCCTTGAGGGCGCGCGCCACGCGCCAGGGGCCGACGCTGTTGACGGTAAGAACTTCGAGGATGCGATCGAAGTCGCAATCGTCGGCGCCTTGACGCTCGGGCCCCCAGATGCCGGCGCTGGCGATCAGGATGTCGATCGGTGTGCCTTTGAGGGCGGCGGCGAGGGTGTTGATGCTCGCCGAATCGGTGACGTCGAGTTCCAGTACCTTCACGGCGAGGGCGTTCAGCAAATCGGCTTTTGCCGGAGCGCGGCAGCAAGCGATGACATCGGCGCCATTGGCCCGGTATTGGCGGGCGAATTCGAGCCCAAGTCCGCGATTGGCTCCAGTAATCAGCACGGTCGTCATCTCACACCTCGCCTACGGTTGTAATTTCGCCGAGTTTGCCGTTTAGCTTGGCCTCATGTCCATCTGGGGAAAAATCGGCGGTGGAGCGGCCGGCTTGCTCGTGGGCGGTCCGTTGGGCGCGGCCCTCGGGCTGGTGGCGGGTCATTACCTGTTCGACCGCGGCGTTGAGGCGCTGGGCGGTGGCGATCCTGGCATCGCCTTCACCATCGCGATGATCGGACTGGCCGCCAAGATGGCCAAGGCTGACGGTGTTGTCACCGAAGAGGAGATCGGCGCGTTCGAGCGCATCTTCCGCGTCCCGCCGGAGGAACAGGTGACCGTGCGCCGCTTCTTCGATCTGGCGCGTCAGGATACCGCCGGCTTTGAGGCCTATGCCCAACAGATCGCACGGATGTATGCCGCCCAGCCCGCCGTGTTGGAAGACATCCTCGATGGGTTGTTCGAGATCGCCGCTGCTGACGCCGTGTTACACCCCGACGAGGAAGCGTTCCTCGAACACGTGGCCGAGATTTTCGGATTTTCACCCGGCGAGTTCCGCCGCATCCGCGCCTCGCATTTTGCGCCCGATGCCGCCGATCCCTATATGGTGCTCGGTGTCGGCTACGAAGCGGACAACGACGAGATCAGGCGCAGCTATTACCGGCTGGTGCGCGAGAACCATCCCGACAGCCTGATTGCGCGCGGCGTGCCGGAAGAGTTCGTGAAGATCGCCACCGACAAACTGGCGGCGATCAATGGCGCCTATGAGAAAATTCTGAAAGAACGCGGCGTCAACTGAGGCCGGGCTTAAATCGAGCAGCGCGGACTGAGTTGATCAGCGACGGCCGTCCAGAACGCGGCCTGTTCGCCATTGCCCGCCGCTGTCGCTTCTTTGGCAAGCTGGCGCGCGTGGCGGTGGGCGCCGAGGCCAAGTTCGGCCGACAATTCATTGGCCTTGCGGCCGACGTCGTTGCGGTCCGGCGTCTCGGTCATGCGCGTTCCTTTGCGGTTACCTTCTTAGCCTGCGCTTCCCGTGGGGCGCTAGCAGGTTTGGCTTAAGCTTGCCCATGCGGTTTGCGCTTGACATTTGATGATATATTGATGATATAACACTCAACGGAACGCCTGAAATACAGCGTCCGGATACCACGATAGGAGGCTCTATGAGCAAAATTGGCGTCGGTGTGGGGGAAGATTTCCCGGTCGACGAAAAAAATCGCCCCGAAACCGAAACGCAGCCCGAAGCTGAAGATCTCGGCACCTGCCACAGCCGCAACGAGGCGCGGCGCGAGGCTTGGCGGCGTTTCCGCCATCAGATGCATGAGGAATGGCACGCCCGCCGCCGCGCTTGGCGCGATAGCCGGGGCGCACGCGACGGCGTGGAAGCGATTCACGATTTTCGCGAGAAGCATCTGCACCATCTGATTATCGGCGGGCTCGCCGTCTTGGGTCTGGCGGCGATCCTCGCCGGCCTGCGCCATCGCGATTGAAGGAGAGGGGCCATGCACGATCACAGTCACTATCGGCGCCGCTTCCGCGGCATGACGGCCGAAGCCATGCGTGCTGCCGCCGATGCGATGGAAACGGGCGGCGAAGAACCGTCGCGCGCCACCACACGGGTGCAGCTCGAACTACCGCCGCAAGCGATGGACCGGCTGCAGCGTCTCAAAGACCGCACCGAAGCGGCGTCCTATGCCGAAGTCATCCGCAATGCCCTGCGCCTGTTCGAGGCCCTGGTCGACGAACACGAAAAGGGTGCGGAGTTTTCCTTAAAACGCGCCAACGGCGAGACGGTGGCTTATAAGATCTTCGTATGATGCCGTTCCATTTTGTTGAATGCCCGTCGCCCAACCACGATGCGCGCCCCGATGGCGCCGCCATCGACATGCTGGTGCTGCACTACACCGGCATGAAGACCTCGGACGAGGCGCTGGCCCGTCTCACCGATCCCAAGGCCAAGGTCTCGGCGCATTACACGATCGATCGCGGCGGTTGCGTCTATCGCCATGTGCCGGAAGAGCGCCGCGCTTGGCACGCCGGCGTCTCGTTCTGGGCGGGCGAGAAGAACGTCAACGGCCGCTCGATCGGCATCGAGCTCGTCAATCCTGGTCACGAATTTGGCTATCAGCCGTTTGCCGAGCGCCAGATCGCCGCACTGATCGAGCTCTGTCACGGCATTCTCGCGCGTCACGCGATTTCGCCCCACCGCGTGCTCGGCCATTCCGATGTGGCACCGGCGCGCAAGACCGATCCCGGCGAACTGTTCCCTTGGCCCCTGCTGGCCGCGGATGGCATCGGGCTGTGGCCGAAACCTGCCGCGCCGATGGGTGCGTTCGCCGCCAGGCTGTCTGAGTTCGGCTACGGCGTTCCGCCGCATGTCGAGTGCTCTCTCAAATGCGTGATTACGGCGTTTCAGCGCCACTTCCGCCCGTCATGCATCGACGGCGTGGCCGATGCTCAGTGTGCGGCCATACTCGCCGGACTGTTGGCCGGATAGGTTCCCTTCCGTCAACGGAGGGAAGGATGAAGACAATCGGTCTGATCGGCGGGATGAGTTGGGAATCGACCGTCACCTATTACCGCCTGATCAACGAGGCCGTGCAGAAGCGGCTCGGCGGCGTGCATTCAGCACGCATCCTGATGCACTCGTTCGATTTCGAGGACATTGCGGCGCTGCAACGCGCCGGCAATTGGGCTGAATGCGACGCGACGATCGCGCGCGCCGGACAAGGTCTGGTAGAGGCTGGTGCCGATGTGCTTCTCATCTGCACCAACACCATGCACCTGTGCGTGTCCGCACTCGAGAAGGCGGTGCAGGTTCCGGTGCTGCACATCGCCGATCCGCTCGGTGAAGCGATTGTGGCCGAGGGTCTCAGTCGTGTCGGCCTGCTCGGCACCAAATTCACCATGGAGCGCCCAGAGGTGTTGAAGGGCCGGCTCACGTCGCGCTTCGATCTCGACATCCTGACGCCGGACGGCGATGACGCCGACGAAGTCCATCGCATCATCTTCGCGGAGTTGTGCTGTGGCCGCTTCCTTGAGCCGTCGCGGGCGCGGTTGGCCGCGATCATCGCCGGGCTCGCCGCCCAAGGCGCCCAAGGCGTTATTCTTGGCTGCACCGAGATCCCGCTGCTGGTGACGGCCGGCGATGCCGCGGTGCCGCTGTTCGACACCACCGCCTTGCACGCAGCGGCGGCCGCCGCCTTCGCGCTGGAGGAGGGGTAGCGCGATCGGAAAAGTGTGAAGCGGTTTTCCGGCAAATCGCGCGACAAAACAGAAAACGAGCCTGATCGGAGCTGGGATGCCAGGCGGTTAGCCGCGGGGCCTCCTCTCCGAGCTTGCCGCAAGATCATTGCGCGGATGGCGAAAGGCGCGGCAGGCGTGCTGGTGGTACCGCGCGGTCGCAGCCGAAGACGGTTAACGACAGCGTCCAAGTCGCAGTCGCTGTACCAGGGCAACGCGGCGCAATTTTGCAGGATAAGGCTTCTTCCCATCGTAAATAATGTGTTAAAATTCTCGCCGTAGATCGTACGGAGGGCGCCTATGCCCAATAAGGACAAAGAGCTCGTTCCCGGTTTCGACGTGCAGATCATTCCCGTCGGCGCGAGTGGAACAGCTGTGGGGACTGCTCCGGCGAACAATCCAACGGCACCGTCCAGCAACGGCTATGTGGTGACGTCTAATCCGAATACACCGATTTTCGTCTTGCCGGGAACGCCGCAGGCGCCGCAGCCGACGCAACCTTCGGTGGTTGTGATCACGCTGTCACCGAAGAAAGAAGATAAGAAAGAGAAAAAGTCGTCGAGTGTTTTCCAGAGGCTCTGAGGACGAACGGGGGCGGGGGCAATGCCATACTGGATAGTTTTTGTCGGTCTCGCGCTGGCGACGGTTCTGGTTTTGGGTGGGGGCTACATGTTTTTTTTCTGGCCTGGCGCTGGCGCGCGAAAATTGAGTGCGCCCAAGCGCGACATGCGCACGACGTGGAAAGTGGTCAAACTCGGCGAGCCGGTGCTCGAAGGCATGGGGCTGCCCGACAAGATTCAATACGGCGTGATCATTTCCTCCGACGAAATGCTGGCGCAAACCCAGACGCTGTTGTTCTGCCCGCTGATTAGCGGCATCGACGAGAACACCAGTTCGCCAACGGCGATCCTTCCCTGGCACGTCCAGGTCGAGATCCGGCAGGAAGCGGGCAAACCCATTGCCGAGCTCGATTTCGCGCGCAAATACGTGTCGACCAAGATCGTGTTGCCGATCGGCAGCAACGAAATCGACATGGATGGGCTGGAGCGCGGCTATCTCGACGAGCACAGCCGGGTGGCGGTGTCCAAGAAGCTGGCGGTGTGGCTGCCCCAGTTCGCGAGAATCGCGCATTACTGATCGTTTGGCCCAATCATTCGGCCCACTTCATTTGGCCCGACCGGCTGGTCTCTGGCGCTGCATCACTTTATAGTCACCCTCGCGTCAGATGGCTGGATGGCCGCTTGGCTTCGTGGCTGCGTGCAAACGCAAAGTGCGGGGCTGGGAGGAAAGTCCGGGCTCCACGGAAACACGGTGACGGATAACATCCGCCGGGGGCAACCCTAGGGATAGCGCCACAGAAAACATACCGCCGATCCGCCGCTCTTTCGGGGGCGCGGAGGTGAGGTTGAAATGGTGCGGTAAGAGCGCACCGCGGTCCTGGCAACAGGAACGGCACGGCAAGCCCCACCGGGAGCAAGACCAAATAGGGATGGCACGTAACCCGTTTCCGGGTAGCCGTCCGGGTAGGTCGCGAGAGGCGGCAGGCAACTGTCGTCCCAGAGGAATGGCCATACAGTCCACCAAAGCCTCGGCAGCGGTGGATGGACAAAACCCGGCTTATAGGCCGTCTGACGCAAATCGTCCCCTTCTGGTTGTATATTGTTTGTGTCATAGTTCTCGCCAGGGGGCGGCGCTTCAGTCGCGCAAAAATCCGGCAAACGACCGGAAAATGGGGGGGACATGCGGGAGAGCCTTGCTCGTCGCGAAGCTGTTGAGCTTTCAGCTGAATTAGAATTGGAAGTATCGGATTCCGATATTGATATGAATGACAAAACGGAGGGCGATGCCGCCGCGTTTGATCGAAAACGGGAATCCTCACTGATCAACCAACTTCGTACCGAAGGTAACGAATTGAAAGGGTGCTTTACGCGCCATTCGTTTCAAGCGATCAGTCTGTGCAGTATAGCCATCGCCGGTATTTTGCATTTCATGGTCCAGGAACCCATTGTTGCTTTGGGTGCCGTCGGCATTCTTCCGATCATCTTTTCGGTTTGCCAATTAGGCATCTACAAGTTCAGCGCCTCCAACCGGCATTTCGGGTACGAACTCTATCTCACGCGCACACGCAACGTCCCGCCCGAATTCCGTGGTCGCTGGAAGCCGGAATATCGCCAACTCGGCTGGGAAGAAGCCATGCAGGCTTGGCGCGTCGTTCACGCCACGCTTTTCGAAACGATTTACACCAAGGGTAGGATGTTTATTCCCGAACGCCTACGATCGCAGTTTCGGCCGAGACGTTATCAAACGCAATGGTTCGTGCAGCGTACGCTCTTCGGTCCGGGGGCGCGAGCCAAATGGCACGCTGGTACTTATCTCCGGAAGATGCTCTTCATGCTGCACTGCACAGCTTTTGGGGCCGCGGCATTGGTTCTGGTCAGCTTGTTGTTTATTTCGCGCATGGGTGGCGAGTTGCAGTGCCACTGGAGTGAGCACCTCGTCAGACTCTATCACCCCACCGTCATCTTCGGCTTGCAGACGACGAAGGAACTACTCGTTGTGGCTTCTATAGGCTGTGTGATGGTGCTGCTGATCTGGGCCCAGGGGATCGCCGATCGGCAGCGGAGCAAGATGCTGGAAGATGGCGGACTTTCCATACGGGCCTGTTCGATCATCTGGCAGGCGGCTGTCGTCGCCCATTTCACGGCGTTGGCGAACTCTCGGAAATTCAAACTCAATGCCCGCCAGTTGAATGCCATCGTGCGTAGCCTCAAAGGCAGGGAGCGCCGGGATGCGATGGCTGGCAACGCCGCCCAATATGTGGAACGTGTCCTGATGGAACGCACAATTACCACCTACCCCGAAGGAACCGGTCTGCCAGGGTTTCAATTTTGGCTCGGACAGGAGGCCGTATCATTGGCCCGCTGCGCCGCCGATATCGAAGCCTGGATCGGTATGCGGCAATTGCCTGATACCATCGAAAGAAACGAATAACTCGCGAAGTAACAAGGTCGGTCGGCTGGAGTTTTCGCTCCTCACCAATAACGAGAATACGGTGACAGGAGTATTCCCTCAAGAGGGCTGAAGGTCCGGATGTGGCAGCTGCGACCTTCTTGCAAAGGCGACTCTGGGGCCGGGCCTTCGCCGTTGGCGCGCACGGGACGTCCGCTGTGGGGCACATAATCCGTCTACGGACAAAATATATCCCACACTTTGCGCCGATTTCCGCAATGAAATCAGAGCGAAAATAAATCAATCCCCCTCACCGAAAGTGGCCGTATAATTCTCCCGTTGCAGCTCGATGAGGGGACAAACCGGTCGTCCGTTTCGGGAGTTGCAATCGGCGCCCGGCGCGGCAAGGACTAACGAGCCAAGCCAAGTCGGGGGTGTGCCTGGCTGCCCCGTCCGCTCACGAATGGAGACGGTCCAGAGAGCGGGGACGCGCGAGACGTCGCTAACCAGCCTTCCGGCTGGCGCAAACTTCAGCACGCGGATGCGCGCTTGTTCGGCGAGACCGGAAAGAAGATTGGTGTGTAGCGCGGCC
>WSSedL1CaDRAFT_10000127_pt1 | contig 49028 bp, 40 predicted proteins | sample WetSurSL1Cattail_FD_9464 | JGI IMG/M metagenome (IMG submission 9464)
CCCGCCGCCGAGCCCTTGGTCTTCGGCTCGGGCCAGCCTGCGGCCTTGGCAGCTGCGCGCGCCTTTTCGGCGGCGATCCGGGCCGAATCGACCCGGCTCATCTGTCCGGCGCCAATTCCGGCGGTGGCGAGGTCCTTGGCGTAAACGATGGTGTTGGACTTCACATGTTTGCCGACCACGAAGGCGAACAGCATGTCGGCAATCTCGGCGTCGGAAGGCTTGCGCTTGGTGACAATCTTGAGGTCGGCTTTGGTCACGTGACCGTTGTCGCGGGTCTGGACCAAGAGGCCGCCGGACACCGATTTGAAGGTGAGCCCCGGCAGGAGCGGATCGGGCAGGCCGCCCGCCACCAGCACACGCACATTCTTCTTCTTGGCGAGAATGGCGCGGGCATCGGCATCGACATCGGGGGCGATGATCACTTCGGTAAAAACCTTGGTGATCAGCTCCGCGGTAGCGCCGTCGAGCGTCCGGTTGACCGCGACGATGCCGCCGAACGCCGAAAGGGGGTCGCAGGCCAGCGCTTTCTCGTAAGCCTCTTTCAGCGAGCCCGCTAGCGCCGCGCCGCACGGATTGGCGTGCTTGATGATGGCGCACGCTGCGTGTTCGCTGGGATCGAATTCGGCAATCAGTTCATAGGCCGCATCGGTATCGCTGATGTTGTTGTAGGAAAGCTCCTTGCCCTGAATCTGCTCGGACGTCGAAACGCCGGGGCGCTTCTCGCCGGTGGCATAGAAGGCGGCGGCTTGATGCGGATTTTCGCCATAGCGCAGCGACTGGCGCAGCGTGCCGGCAAAGGCGCGGCGGCGCGGCGGGGTTTCTTTGTCTTCAAGCTGAGTCGCGAACCAGTTCGACACCGCCGCATCATAAGCCGCCGTGCGGGCATAAGCGGTCTGCGCCAAACGGCGGCGCAGCGTCAGCGTCGTGGCGCCCCCATTGGCGTCCATTTCGGCCAGCACCGGCGCATAATCTTCGACATCGACCACCACCGTCACCCAATCGTGGTTCTTGGCCGCTGAGCGCGTCATCGCCGGGCCGCCGATGTCGATGTTCTCGATCACCTCGTCGAACGGCGCGCCTTTGGCCACCGTGGCTTCGAACGGATAGAGATTGCAGACGAGCAGATCGATACCCTCGATGCCGTGCGCCTTCATCGCGTCGGCGTGTTTGTCGCGCAGCCCAAGTAGTCCGCCATGCACGATCGGATGCAGCGTCTTGACCCGGCCGTCCATCATTTCGGGAAAGCCGGTGATGTCGGCAACGTCGGTAACCGTGAGACCGGCGTCACGCAACGCTTTCGCGGTGCCGCCGGTGGAAATCAGGAACACCCCATGTTTCGCTAGACCCTTGGCGAAGTCGACCAGTCCGGTCTTGTCGGAAACGGAAATGAGCGCGCGGCGAATATTGCGGAGCGTCATGGCAGACTCGCGATCGTTCTGGGGTTACGGCCGGTGATACTTCGCGGCGGCCCCGAACAAAAGGGTTTCATTGCCGCCCGCGCCGAATTTTTCGCGCGAATCGCGGATCACACTTCAAGACGGATTGTTGCGTCGATTAAGCGGCAGCGCCTGAAGCTTGTGTTTTCAGTACTTTGAACACCGCGCCCGCCAGCTTGTGCAGTTCTTTGGTGACGATGGTGAGCGCCGGCGTCAGCACCACCGCATTGCCAACGACGGCCACGAGTGCGCCTTCCATGCGCAATTGCCGCTTCAACGCCGCGGCATCGGGGGCAGTGTGAAGCTCGATCACGCCAAGAGCGCCGCGCACGCGAACGTCCTTCACCGTGGAAAGCTTCAGGCACTTGCCCAATTCCGGCGCCAGTTTCTTGCCGATTTCGTTGGCCGCGAGCAGCCGGTTTTCGCGGTCGTAGAGATCGAAAAACGCGTTCGCTGCCGCCGCGGTCAGCGTGTCGGTGGGCCCCCAGCTCGTATCGGGTGCAAATTGGCTCCCCGCCAGCACAGCACCAAGCGGCAAAGTCCCTCCGGTCAGCATCTCGCCGAGGATGACGATATCGGGGTCGATCTCGGCCGCCTGGGTGCCAAACATCACGCCCAGCCGTCCGAAGCCGGAAAAGCGCTCGTCGACGATCAGCGGCACACCCGCCTTGAAGGTGATTTCCCGCACCCGCGTCAGCGTCTCTTCGCTATGGAACGGCAGGCCGGGGCTTATCTGGACTAGCGGCTCGATCAGAACGGCAGCGAGTTTTCCAGCGCGCTTCTGCACCGCGGCGGTCAGATCGGTGGCGCTGTGGTCGTCGCGCGGCAGCGGCAAGGGGGTGCCGTCGCCGCGGAAGGCGCCGCCGTCGAAGCTGGCGATGTCGCCGGGATGGGTGCGCCGGGCCATGGCGAGGGCGGTATCGAACGCGAACCGGCCCGACGGGGCCAGGGTGGCGCGCTTACCCGCAAGAAGCGCGTTCAGCCGTCCGGCCAGCTTGCCGGCGGGGGCGGCCACCAGCACATCCTCGAAGCTGTGCGGCAGGCGGGCCGCCTGGGCCTCGATGCCGAGCTGAATCAAGGTGGGCGACAGGCCGAGAATCGCGTTTTTGGTGGCGCCGTCGATCAGCGTCCGCCCGTCTTCCAGGGTGATGACGCTGCCGCGCGCCTTGGTCACGGTCAGAACGGGCTCGGTGGGAAATTCGCTGCTCATGTTGCGCTCAAGAAGGACGGCCGACACCCTCGTCCGCCGCCAGAGGGTGCGCAAGCCCCCTCGTTGGGCCATGGTTCTCTTCGCCAATTAAGGCGTCGTTAAGGCCGCGTTGACGGCCGCCGCATCATGGCTATATTCCCCCGCCTCCATTCGCTTATTTCCCGATGTGCCCCTGTGGCGGAATGGTAGACGCAGCAGACTCAAAATCTGCCGCCTTCACAGGCGTGCTGGTTCAAGTCCGGCCAGGGGCACCAATTTTCGCGCGCTCGCGCGTGAAAATTGCCCGGCGTAGCCGTAGGCGAAGACGGGCTGTCAGCGCTTGCCTCTTTCCCGCCATTTCGCCGCATCCGCGTGCCCTTGAACACCGCGTCCCGCACTCTATCTCAAGTAGCGGCGCTCCGCGCTCGGCCCACTCTTTGACACCGGTGAAGGAACATCGTTCGCACTAGTCTTTCTGCGCCCCGTTTTGTCGCCATCCGCAGTTTCCGCCACTGGCACAAACGGGGAGGGGAGGGGGTGGGGGTAGAATCGCGGATTCCAGAAATCAATTCTCAATCGGTGGCGTAAATTGCCATCCCCGACCCCAAGGGCTGGTGGTCGCTATTGCGTTTTCTTGGTCGCGGGCGAGCGCCAGCGCTTCACGATCTGCGCCAGTTCCTCCCGGCCGATATCGACGGTGCGCCAGGCCTGGGAGAACGTCGCTTGCCGCACATGGGCGGTGTGGGCGGTGTGCATGTCCTTAAATCGGATGCGCATCGGCATCACCGAGCCCTGGCCCAGCACGATGGCTTCGCGGTCGCCGAGGAGCGGCAAGAACTCCAAGAGGTCGAGGGCGCCTTCATGGGTATTGGCGCGGATCACCGCCTGATCGCGTTCGGTCGACAGCCGCATGGCGATCACCGTCGAGCATTGGCTCATGATGGTGGAATCGAGTTCTGATGGCCGCTGGGTGATGAGCGCCAGCGCGACGCCGTATTTGCGCCCTTCTTTGGCGATGCGGGCGAGCGCCTGACGGGTCGGCATGAACTTGCCGCCGCCGTCGGCGGGGGCATAGCGGTGGGCTTCTTCGCAGACGATGAGCAGCGGCAACCGCGCTTCGCTCCAGCTCGCGAGGTCGAAGGCGAGGCGGCTGATCACCGAGATCACCACGTCCATGATTTCGCCCGGCACGGTGGAAAGGTCCAGCACCGTAACCGGCTTGTCGCCGACCGGCACGCGGAACAGGCGCCCGAGCACGTCGGTCATGGTGTCTTCGATCATCACGCTGCCGAACATGAAGCTGTAGCGGGCGTCGCTGACCAGAGTCTCGACGCGGGCTTTCAGCCGCTTGTAGGGCAGGGTGTTGAGGGCGCGATCGAGGCGGCCCAATTGTTCGTCGCAATAGGCGACCAAATCAGCAAGGCGGAACGGTACCGGTGTATCAACGGTGATGCAGGTAGTTTCGGCTGCCGAGCGGCGCACGCGTCCGGCATAGGCGTCGGAATAGTGCCGCTTGGCCCACACCACCGCGTCGGTAAGGATTTCGATCTCGTTGTCGCGCTGTTCGTCGGGGCTGATGAAGGCCGCCGCCAGTTCATGGAAGTTCAGCAGCCAGAATGGCAGGTTGAGGTTCGACGGATCGATTACTTCGGCTTGGCTGCCGAAGGCGGCGGCGTATTCGCCGTGAATGTCGAGCACGACGATGCGCGCCTGGCGGTAATCCGGCAAAAGGCTTTTCAGGATGCAGGTCAGCGCCGTCGATTTGCCGCTGCCGGTGGTGCCGACGATCAGGAAGTGCTTGCCGATCAGATCGTCGACCAGAAGGCGCGCGGGAACGTCGGGGTGCTGATAAAGCGCACCGACCTCAATGGTCGCCACGTCGGGACGGGTATAGGCGATGGTCAAGGCTTCACGGTCGGCCAGATGCACGCCATCGCCGATGGTGGGAAGGCTGGAGACGCCGCGGCGGAACACGCGCCCCTTGGCCGGGTCGAGCACAATTTCGCCGGCGAGGTTGAGTTCGATCAGATTGACTTCCTCGGTCCCCGAAGCGGCGTCGGGCATCGGCACGCTCACTGCCGATACGATGCCGACCACCAGCGCATGCGGGGTCGGGATCGTGAGGGTTGCGCCGATTTCGACGCGATAGTGGGCAGCGGGATTGTTTTCCATCACCGCCACGGCCTGGGCACCTGTGACCGAGACGATATGGCCGGCGCGCGGCGAAGCGTTGGAGCGGATCACGGGTTTGGTGTCGGCACCGGCATAACTCATCGGGGGGGCTCCTCGGCGGGAATGGTGAAGGCGACGGTGGTGCCGCGCCCTTCGGCGGAATCGAGCCAAAGCCGTCCACCATGTTGTTCGACCAAAGCCTTGGCGATGGGCAGGCCAAGACCGGTCCCTTCATGCGCACGTGTCGAGCCGCCGCGCACTTGTCCGAAGGCTTTGAGCGCGATCTGAACTTGCTCCGGGCTCATGCCGATACCGGTGTCACGAACGGACACAGCAATGTAGCGGCTGTCGACGGAGGCTGCAGCCAGTGTGACGGAGCCGCCGTTCGGCGTGAACTTGTGGGCGTTGCTGAGAAGGTTGATGACAACTTGCTTGAGGCGCCTGGCGTCGGCGCGCACCATCGGCAGACGGTCGGGCAGCACCACGGCCAGCGTCTGGTGCTTCTCGCTCAGGTGGTGCTCGACCAGCGAAGCCGCACTGACTAGAATATCGCGCAGAGGGTGCAGTTCGAGATCAAGTTCGAACGTGCCACTCTCGATTTTCGCGACGTCGAGAATATCCGAGATGATACTGAGCAGATGCTTGCCGGCGTCGTTGATAAGTCCCGCGTATTCGACCGCGCGTTCCTGCGGCAGGCTGACCTTTCCGGCGATGATGTCGGAAAAGCCAATGATGGCATTGAGCGGCGTCCTCAACTCGTGGCTCATATTGGCGAGGAATTCGCTTTTTGCGCGGGAGGCTAGGGCTTGTTCCATGGCCGCAGCGCGGAGCGCACGCTCGCCGCGTTGTCGCGACACGCACTGCCCCATGTCGAATGTGTATCGTGAGAGGAGCGATGTCCGCCCCTGACGCGATCCTGCCGCCATTTTGCTCCGCCCATGCTTTTTCGCACGTAGAGCGAAAGTACCGCTTCGTGCACTAAGCAAAGGTTTAAGAATACCCGTCAGCGCTGTAAGAAGACGGCGTCGTTAGTCGTTTGTTAAAATTCCTTACCATCGTGTTACCAAACGAAAAGCGCCGCCCTCGCGGACGGCGCTTTCGCGAAACAATCGCGTCCGATCAGGATTTCTTCGGCGCCGGGAAGCCGCGATCGCGCATCAGGGCATCGACGGTCGCATCGTGGCCGCGGAACTTACGATAGGCATCCGCCGCTTCCACCGTGTTGCCGACTGAGATGATGTCGTCGTGCAGCTTCTGGCACAGCGCCTTGTCGTAATAGCCGCCCGGCGCTTCTTCGAAGGCTTCCGCCGCATCGGCCACCAGAACGTCGGCCCACATGTAGTTGAAATAGCCGGCCGCATAGCCTTCGCCGCCGAAGATGTGCCCGAAGTGGGGCAGGCGGTGACGCATGACGATCTCGTCCGGCATGCCGATCTCGGCGAGCGTCGTCTTTTCGAATGTCGCAGCGTCGATCGGGGTGGCACCGGCCAGATGCAGCTTCATGTCGAGAATGGCAGAGGCCAGGAATTCCACAGTCAAAAAGCCCTGGTTGAAGGTCTTGGCGCTTTTGATCTTGGCAACCAGTTCGTCGGGCATTGGCTTGCCGGTTTCGAAATGCACCGCAAAGCGTGATAGCACTTCATGGGTCGGCAGCCAGTGCTCGTTGAGCTGGCTCGGGAATTCGACGAAGTCCCGCACCACGCTGGTACCTGCCAGCGACGGATAGGTCACGTTGGAATTCATGCCGTGCAAGGCGTGGCCAAATTCGTGGAACATGGTGGTGGCGTCGTCCCACGAGATCAGAATCGGCTTGCCGTCGCCGGCCGGCACGAAATTGCAGTTGTTGGAGACGATCGGGGCGATCGGCGTCTTGAAGCGTTCCTGGGTGCGGTATTCGTTCATCCAGGCGCCGGAGCTTTTGCCCGCCCGCGCGTAAGGATCAAAATACCACAGCGCGACGTGCTTGCCACCCCGGGTGACTTCGAAGATACGGATGTCCTTGTGCACCGTCGGCAGGCCGTGGATTTCGCTGAACTTGAGGCCATGCACCTCGCCCGCCGCCCAGAACATGCCTTCGCGGATTTTGTCGAGCTGCAGGTACGGCTTCATCACGCTTTCGTCGAGGTCGTATTTCGCTTTGCGCACCTTCTCGGCATAGAAGCGATAGTCCCACGGCGCGATCTTGATGCCAGCGCCTTCAGCGTCGGCGATTTTCTGCATGTCGGCGACTTCCTCGTGGACGCGCGCCACCGCTGGTGCCCACACCTTCATCAGCAGGTCCATCGCCGCATTCGGCGTCTTGGCCATTTGATAGTCGCAGATCCAGTGCGCGAAGGTCGGATAGCCGAGCAGTTTGGCCTTTTCGGCTCGCAGCGAAAGAATCTTCGCGATGTTGGCCTTGTTGTCGTGGGCGTCGTTGTTGTCGCCACGCGAGGTCCACATGCGGAAGGCTTTTTCGCGCAAGGTCCGGTTGGTCGAATAGGTGAGGAGCGGCTCCATTGCCGAGCGCGTATTAGCGAAGACGTATTTGCTGTCGAGCTTTTTGTCCTTGGCTGCTTCCGCTGCCGCCGCAATGAGCCAATCAGGCAGGCCCGCGAGATCGGCCTTCTCCAGTGTTAGCCACACGCTCTCTTCATCGAGGAGTTCGTTCTGGCTGAAATCGGTGTAGAGCTTGGAGAGGTCCTGGTTGACCTCGGCCAGCCGCTTCTTTCCCGCTGTATCAAGGGCGGCGCCTTCGCGTACGAAGCGGCGATAGGTGACCCAGGTGAGGCGTTGCTGCTCGGGGCTCAGGCCGCTGGTTTCGCGTTTGTCGTACACCGCCTTGATGCGGGCGAACAACGCCGGGTTCTGCACCACCTCGTCGCCAAAGGCGGCGAAGACCGGGTTCATCGCTTTTTCCACCGCCTTCATGGCGTCGTCGTCCATGGTGGAGGCGTAGATGTTGAAGATCGCGGCGCCGCGCCCGAGCGGGCGGCCAGCGTCTTCGAGGGCGACGATGGTGTTGGCGAAGGTCGGCGGAGCCTTGCTGTTGGCGATCTTGGCGATCTCGGCCCGGTTGAGGTCGATGGCGTGCTTCAGGGCATCGGCGAACGCGCCGACCTTAGCCTTACGAAAGTCGGGAACGCCACCGTACGGTCCTGTCCAGGGATCAAGCAGCGGGGACTTTGGAGCGGCAGCCATCATGGGACCCATCGCGGCAAGAGCGGTTGTGGCGACGGAAGCTAACAGAAATTGGCGTCTTTGCATGGGAACTCCCGGGAATATTGAGCGAAATCAACTTTGGCTCTTTGGACAGTTAGTCTCAATTCACGCCGGCGCGAGCCCCCGCGTCAGGATGTCGTAGGTAAAGTGGCATGGAAAATACCTCTCCTAATCCGCCTTCCGCTATGATGGCCGAAAGCCGCTAAGGTCATAGGCGGCGGTCGGGAGAAATGCTGTGCGCCTTACTCTGCATACAGATTATGCGCTGCGCATGTTGACATTGCTGGCGCTTGAACCGGAAGAACTGCACACGATCGCCAGCGTGGCACAGCGCTATCGTATTTCACGCAACCACCTGATGAAAGTCGCGCAGACTTTAATTCAAGCGGGTTTTGTGGCTTCCGTGCGCGGGCGTCACGGCGGATTGAAGCTGGGCATGGACCCGGCCGCGATTCGAATCGGTGCCGTGGTGCGCGCCACCGAAGACGGTTTTGCGATGGTTGAGTGCTTTGACCGCCGCCGCAATACCTGCGTCATCACCCCGGCCTGCGGTCTCAGAAAGCCGCTGGACGAGGCAGTCCAGGCGTTCCTCGACGTGCTCGACAAGACCTCACTCGCCGATGTGTCGCAGGTTCCGGGCAAGGCCACCCGCATGCGCCGGCTCTTGACCGAAGGAACCGCCGCGGCGGTCTGACGGACCAAATCGTGGCCAAACGGCCGGATCGGACCAGCTTCACGTTTCACAAATTGGAACGGGTGGAATAAACATGATCCCTGGAGTCTGATGGCTCCCGATTCCGGGCGAGGGGTCCGGAGCCGCTTTTTTGTGAAGGCCAGGATGGCCCGGACTATCGAACCACTCGATCCTAAGAAGCCGTCGTCGCGCAAGTTGCGCGGAGCGACCACCATTCTCGATGTAGCGCGCCGCGCCGGCGTCTCGCCGATGACTGTATCCCGCGTCGTCAATGGCGAGAAGAACGTGCGCCCTGCGACCCGTGCAGCTGTGCTCGCCGCGGTCAAAGCGCTGAACTACTCCCCCAATCCGGCGGCCCGTTCGCTGGCGGGTGCCGAGGCGGCGCGTATCGGCCTGATCTATTCCAATCCGTCCGCGGCCTATCTCTCCGAATTTCTGGTCGGCGCGCTCGATGAGGCCAGCCGCACCTCGGTGCAGATCATGCTCGAGAAGTGCGAAGCGACGTCGGCGGCCGAACGGGGCGCCGTGCGCAAGCTGGTGGCCTCCGGGGCTGCAGGTGTGATCCTGCCCCCGCCCCTGTGTGAAAGCCACGACGTGCTCGACGAATTGAGGATTTCCGGTCTTCCCACCGTTGCCGTCGCTACCGGCCGGTTCGGCAAGGAAGCCAGTTGCGTGCGCATCAACGACTATGCCGCTTCGCGCGAGATGACCAATTACCTGCTCACTTTGGGCCACCGGCGCATCGGCTTTATTAAAGGTCATCCCAACCAAACCGCTTCGATTGAACGCGAAAAGGGCTTTACCAGCGCGCTCGCTGACGCTGGTCTCAAGCTCGATCCGGCGATGATGGTACAGGGCTATTTCAGCTACCGTTCGGGCTTGGACGCGGCGGAGACGCTTTTAACCTTGAAGCAGGTGCCGACCGCGATCTTCGCCAGCAACGACGATATGGCGGCGGCCGCGGTTTCGGTCGCCCATCGCAAGGGCCTCGACGTTCCGCGCGACCTGTCGGTGGTCGGTTTTGACGATACCTCGATCGCCACCAACATCTGGCCCGAACTGACCACCATCCGTCAGCCGATCACCGCGATGGCCGAAGTCGCGATCGATCTCATCGTACAGGCGATCCGCAACCATAAGCGGAGCGGTGGTGAGGTCAAATCGGTGGACCACCTCGTCACTTATTCGCTGATCAAGCGCGGTTCCGCCGCCTCGCCTCCCAATCTTCCAAAGCCTGTACCCAAACCGGCGGCGGAGTAACTATGCTCAGGGTTGCAGCGGTAACCATCCGCTTGCGGTCAAGTATCGCGGGAAGGTGTCGCAAACATCGGCCCATGGTCATTGACGGGCTTCTGACAGCGCTTCCATAGTGCGCCCTGTTTTGGTCACTTTGCTGCCTGCTTGCTGGTAACGCTATCAATGTGCTGCCACCAGGGGCTAGGGTAGAGGTGTAAACCCGGCAGACCGCTAAGAGTCTGCGTGACGGGAGAGGAACAGGACAGATGCTCGAGAAAGGGGTTACTGATGGCCAAGTCTAATACGGCTCTTGTGGTGGCGTTGACGCTCACGGCGGCGCTTGGCGGCCTGCTGTTCGGCTATGACACGGCGGTCATTTCCGGCGCCGTCGCCGCGATTGATCATAACTTCATCAATCCGCAAACCAATCTATCGGAAACGGCGCGTTCGAGCCTCTCCGGTTGGGCGATTTCCTGTGCTTTGCTCGGTTGTATCCTGGGTGCGTTCGTCGCTGGTCCGTTCTCCACAAAATGGGGGCGCAAGCCGGCATTGATGTTCTCTGCCGCGCTGTTCTTCATCGGTTCACTTGGTTCTGCCATTCCGGAATTTGGCTTCGGCCCGATCGGCGGGATGGGTCCGGCGGCACTCACACCGTTCATCATCTATCGCATTATTGGTGGCATCGGTGTCGGCATTGCTTCGATGATCTCGCCGCTTTACATCGCCGAGATCGCGCCTCCGAAAATCCGCGGTACGCTCGTCACATTCCAGCAGATCGCCATCGTTGGTGGCATGTTGATCGTCTATTTTGTCAACTGGGCCATTGCGATTCAGGGCCACGGCGACGACAGTTGGGTGCTTGCGGTCGGCTGGCGCTGGATGCTGGCTTCGGAAGTCGTTCCGGCCATCGTATTCTTCGTTCTGATGCTGTTCGTGCCCGACACCCCGCGCTGGTATGTGATGCGCGGCAAGGACGCCGCCGCGTTACGCGTGCTGACCAAGCTGACTGACTTGGACCAAGCCAAGAACACGCTGAAGGAAATCGAACAGACTCTGGTTCAGAAGACCAGGCCGCTGCTCAGCTTCGGGTTCCTGGTGATTTTTGTCGGCATCATGCTGTCGGTGTTCCAGCAACTCGTCGGCATCAACGCGGTCCTCTATTACGCGCCGTTGATGTTCTCCAATCTCGGAGCCTCTACCGACAGCGCCTTCCTCCAGACGATCGTCGTTGGGGTGGCCATGGTGACCTTTACCATTGTCGCCCAGGTTACAGTCGATCGCTGGGGCCGTAAGCCATTGTTGATTACGGGCGCATTGATCATGGCAGTTGCGATGATCGCGCTGGGCTTCCTGTTCAACGGAGCCGGTCAGCACGGTGTCGCAAGCGCGACGCTGCAAATGTCGAAGGCAACCGGATTGTGGGCGCTGATTGCGGTCGTCACCTACATCGCAGGCTTCTCGCTGTCTTGGGGACCGGTGACTTGGGTGATGCTGGCTGAAATCTTCCCGAACTCGATCAAAGGCAAAGCCATGGCGATTGCCGTGGCGGCGCAGTGGATCGCCAATTTGTTCGTCTCCTGGTCGTTCAAGGTGCTCGACGGCAACTCAGCGCTCAACACCGCGTTCAACCACGGATTCGCGTACTGGCTGTACGGTGCAGCTTCGCTCTTGGCCGCGTTGTTCGTAATGAAGTTTGTCCCGGAAACCATGGGGCGCAGCCTCGAATCCATTCAGGAACTCTGGCACCACACGCCGAAAGACAAGAAAGTGGACGCAGCAAGCAAATGATCACACTCGGACGGGGCAAATTCGAACTCGACATCGCCCCAGAAATCGGTGGAGCCATCACGCGTTTCGAGCACGGAGGCAAGCCCGTCATGCGGCACGTGCCGCACGGCGAGACCAACGTGCTTGAGATGTGTGCGTTTCCGCTCGTGCCCTATGCTAATCGCATCGCGAACGGAAGTTTTTCCTTCGGTGGCAAGGATTATCGTCTGCCGCTAAATTTCGGTGAGCATCCCCATTCGCTGCACGGCCACGGCTGGCAAACCGCATGGCGGGCAGAAACCACGTCGCGCGATCGCGTCAGCCTCATGTTCGATCATGCGCCCGATGCCTGGGCATGGACCTATTCGGCCAAGCAGGTGTTCACGATGACCGAAGACGGCCTGCTCTTGACGCTGTCGCTCTGCAGTCGCGACGACAAGCCGATGCCCTACAGCCTCGGCTTGCATCCCTACTTTCCGCGCCGCCCTGGTTCGACGCTCAAAGCTGCGGTCAAGGGCATGTGGCTCGCCGACGGCACCTTGATGCCGACAGAGCATGTTGCCGCAGGCGAACTGATCGACCTCAATGCCGGTCAGATCGTCTCCAAGGCGCCCTTCATCGATAACACCTTCACCGGCTGGCAAGGTCCGGCGGTGATCACGCAGCCCGAACTCGGTCTCGAGATCACATTGACGGCCTCGGCGAATTCGTCCTTCCTGCATGTGTTTGTTCCGGAAGGGACGGACTTCTTCTGTGCCGAGCCGACCACGGCGATGCCTAACGCCTTCAACCGTCCCGAATCGCCTGACGTTTCGGGCGTGAAGGTTCTGGCGCCAGGCGCAACCGCCGCGATCGAGATGCGAATCGCCGTGCGCGGGCTGTAACGGTATCAACTGTAATTGTTATAAAACGCCGATTTTTGCCGATCGGCGTTTTGCTTTATGGGTCGTGCTTCCTATCCGGAAACCGTTTCTCACTTTCCGGGAAGCGCTTTATGGTCCGCTAACTGAGATTCCAGGAGAATTGGGCGCATGCGAGCGTACACGAAGAACGTTGCACGCAAACTCCGTCCCATGCTGCTTATCGCCAGTTCGATGGTGTTGGCGGCCTGTTCGACGGACATCGGCTTGACGCGTGCCGCGTCGTGGGTCGGCCTGTCCGATTCGCCGGCCGATGCGGAGCCGAAGGACGCTGTCGCGCCGCAGACCGAACGTGCTCCCGCGCCCTCGCCGGTGCCCGCCGTTATCTCGCTGGCAACCTCGACCGAGGTTCATCCCGATCTCTGGCCCTACAATGCACCGCCGCCGAAGGATGCCGCCGTCGAAGCCAAAGTCGCGCGTTTGCTCGCACAGATGACGCTGGAAGAGAAGGTTGGCCAGATGCTGCAGCCCGACATCAAGGCGGTCACGCTTGACGATGTCACGCACTATCACCTGGGCTCGGTGCTCAACGGTGGCAGCGCCGGTCCATACAACAATCTGCGTGCGCCGGCGCCCGATTGGCTACGCGCCGCGGACGAGTATTACGACGCCGCGATGCGCGACCGCCTGCACATTCCGCTGCTGTGGGGTATCGATGCTGTGCACGGCCACGGCCACATCATCGGTGCCACCATCTTCCCGCACAACATCGCGCTCGGCGCTATGCGCGATACCGATTTGGTGCGCCGCATTGGCGAGATCGCCGCTGAGGAAATCCGCATTACCGGCCAGGACTGGACTTTTGCTCCGACCATCGCTGTGGTGCGCGACGATCGTTGGGGCCGCTCTTACGAAGGCTTCGGCGAGGAACCGTCGCTGGTGACCGAAAACGCAGTGGCGATCGTGGAGGGTCTGCAAGGCAAGCCCGGCAGCGCCGATTATCTGAAGAGCGGGCATGTGCTTGCCTCGATCAAGCATTTTATCGGCGACGGCGGCACCGCTGAGGGTATCAACGCCGGCAATTCGATCTATTCGGAAGCCGCGCTGCGCGATCTGTTCGGCGCGCCTTACATTGCCGCGATCAAGGCTGGTGCCAAGAACGTGATGGTGTCCTATTCCGGCTGGCGCGGCGGCAAGATGCACGGTCAGAAGGGCCTCGTCAGCGACGTGTTGGTCGGCCGCTTAGGCTTCGATGGCTTCGTCATCAGTGATTATCAGGGCATCGCCGACGTGGCGGACTGCACGGTGGCGAACTGTCCGCAGAGCGTGAAGGCGGGCATCGATATGATCATGACCGCCGCCGATTGGAAGACGCTGTATGGCAATCTCGTCAATCAGGCGAGTTCCGGCCAGATTCCGATGGCGCGCATCGACGAGGCGGTGAGCCGCATCCTGCGCGTGAAGATCGAATCCGGGCTGATGACGGCGGGCCGTCCCTCAGTGCGCCCCTATGCCGGTCATTACGAAATGCTGGGCTCGTCCGAGCATCGCGCTGTGGCGCGTCAGGCGGTGCGCGAGTCGCTTGTGCTCTTGAAGAACGACGGCGGCTTGCTGCCGCTGTCGCCGCGCAGTCACGTCCTCGTCGCCGGTGACGGCGCCAGCAACATGTCGAAGCAGACTGGCGGCTGGACGATCACCTGGCAGGGCTCGCAGACAACGCGCGCTGATTTCCCGCACGCCACGACCGTTTATGAAGGCATCAAGGCCAATGTCGAGGCCGCCGGCGGAACCGTGGATTACGCCGTTGACGGCGCCTTCCGCGAACGTCCCGATGTCGCCATCGTCGTGTTTGGCGAAGAGGCCTATGCCGAGGGCAAGGGCGATATCTCGACCCTCGAATACCAGCCGGGCAACAAGCGCGATCTCAAGCTGATCCAGCGGCTACAAGCCCAGGGCATTCCGGTGGTGGCGGTGTTCCTGTCGGGCCGCCCGCTCTACGTCACGCCCGAGATCAACACCTCCAACGCCTTCATCGCTGCTTGGCAGCCGGGATCGGAAGGCGAGGGTGTCTCCGATCTGTTGTTTACCAATGCCGATGGTTCGGTGGCATATGACTTCCGCGGCAAGCTCGGTTTTTCCTGGCCGCGCGCGCCCGATCAGTACGCTAACAATATTGGCACTGAACCGTATTTTCCTCTGTTCCCGTTCGGCTACGGCCTTACCTATGGGGCGCCCAAGAATATCGGCCCGCTAGCACAAGCCGTTCCCGCGCGTGCAGTTTCAACGCCGCTTCCGGCTGGCACCGCTCCTGCCGTCGCCGATCACAATGTGTTGTTCGACAATGGCGCGCCCGCAGGCGGCTGGAGCGTGTTTGCCGGTGGCCAGCGGGTCGTCACCACGGCTGCACAGCAAGGCCTCAAGGCCACGCGCGGCGATGAAGGTCTGGCGGCGGAATGGGCGACGCGCGTTCCGGTCAGCCTGACGATATCGGGCACGCCCGCCAATTTCACCCATGAGGCTGATCTCGGCTACGGATTGTCGATGACCTTGCGGGTCGACAAGGCGCCGGTTTCGAATGTCGTGTTGGCGATGGGTTGTGGCCCCTTGTGTGGCGGTAAGCTCGATTTCACTGGAACTTTGCGCAGCCTTGCCGGACGTGGCGGTTTTGCGACGATCAATGTTCCGCTCGCCTGTTTGCGCAGTGCCGGTGCCGATCTATCTGATGTGCCGACCGGTTTTGCGCTGACCGCAACCAATGCCTTCGCGGTGTCGATCCAGTCGGTGAAGGTTTCGCGCGAGGGCGAGGCGCTGACCTGCGCCCAGGTGCCGCCGGTGGAGGCTGCTGCCGCCATGACCGGTCCGGGCCATCCGGCCGCCGCCGAACGCGGACTTAAGAAGAAGGGTGCGATTTCTGAGCGCGGCTCGAAAAAGAAGAAAGCGGGGATAAGTCATGTTGCTGGCAAAAAAAGTGCTGTTCATCCTACTCTCAAGCCTGCTCGTAAGCGTCACCGCTGAGGCGCGCGACCACGCGGATGTTTTGCTGGGCTCGCCCAACGGTCTGGCGCTGACCCCGCCGATGGGCTGGAACAGTTGGAACAAATTCGCCTGCAATGTGAACGAAAAGCTGGTGCGGAGCGCTGCCGATGGGATGGCTTCGTCCGGCATGCGCGAAGCTGGCTACAGCTACATCGTGATTGATGATTGCTGGCAAGGTGAGCGCGATCACGCCGGCAACATCCAGGCCGATGCCAAAAAGTTTCCCTCGGGCATGAAGGCGCTTTCCGATTACGTTCATTCCAAGGGCCTCAAGTTCGGTATCTACTCTGACGCAGGTACCAAAACGTGCGGCGGGTTCCCGGGCAGCCGCGGCCATGAATTCCAGGATGCGCAGCAATATGCGGCCTGGGGCGTCGATTATCTCAAATACGATTGGTGCAACACCGATACGCAAGACGCCCAGTCCTCCTATCTCACCATGAGCCAGGCGTTGCAGGCGAGCGGCCGTCCGATTGTCTTTTCGATGTGCGAATGGGGCAATGCCAAACCGTGGTTGTGGGCCAAGAACATCGGCAATCTGTGGCGCACGACCAGCGACATCGTCGACGCTTGGGACTACATGCATCCGAAAGGCTGGTCGATGGGTCTGCTGCACATCATCGACATGCAGGCCGATCTTGCCCCCTATGCCGGTCCCGGTCACTGGAACGATCCTGACATGCTGGAAGTTGGCAACGGCGGCATGACCGACAGTGAATATCGCGCCCATTTTAGCCTGTGGGCGATGTTCGCGGCGCCTCTGATTGCGGGTAACGACCTAGCCAATATGGATGCGGCGACCAAGGCCATCCTGATGAACCAGGAGGTCATTGCGGTCGACCAGGACCCGCTCGGCGTTGCTGGGTCGCGCATTTGGAAAGACGGTGATGCGGAAGTCTGGAGCCGTCCCTTGAAGGGCGGCGGCCGCGCGGTGATCCTGTTCAATCGCGGTAAAGAGGCCCGCACCATCCAGGTAACCTGGGACCAGCTCAACTATCCGGCGGGTCTGCCGGCCAAGGTGCGTGACCTATGGCAGCATACGGACCTCAGCTCCGCCAAGGGGCATGTCGGCGCAGTCGTTGGTGGTCACGCGGTTGTGATGCTTACAATCAAGCCCTGAACTGGCGCCTTGTTTCCAGGAAGCGCAAGAATTCTCAATGCGATCGCGGCGTTGCGTGGTAAAGTCGTGCGCGTTTGGCAAGAACCGGAGTGCTGGAGTGGCCGCGCCTTAAGACACAGTTTAGACACACGGCTCACGACAATTGCGTCTGCCAGTCCGGATTGGAGGGCGAAGATGCGTGCAGAGACCGAAGCCAAAAGGCTATCGCGCAGGCGTTTCGTTGGATGTGGAGCGGCCGGTGCCGCTCTGGCGCAAATGGGCTGGGCACAGACGATTGCGCCACCGCCTCCGGGTACCCCCCCTGACGACGCCGCGCGCATTGCCGCCGCCAGCGACGCGGCGGAGCATATGACCGTCCCGGTGATGATCAACGGCCACGGCCCGTTCAACTTTGTCGTCGATACCGGCGCTGACCGTTCGGTGATTGCCGAGGACGTTGCGATCAGTCTCGGTCTGGTGCGCGGCAATGGTGTGACGGTGCAAGGCGTGGTGCGTTCGATCGCAACCCGCGTCGTGGCAGTTGCCGACATATCCTTCGGTTCGATCTCCAAGCGCAATCTGAATATGCCATTGTTGTCGCGTAACTTCATGGGTGCCGACGGCTATCTCGGTCTTGACGCGGTGGACGGTTCGCGGGTCACCCTCGATTTCGAAAACCGCGTTCTCAAGATCGGCTCTTCACGGCCGTCCAGAGGCTTTATCTTGCACCGGCCGACAGAAGCCTATGTGCCGGTACGCGGCAGCATGGGACACTTGCGGTCGCTCAATTGCCGCGTCGACGGCGTCGGCACCACTTGCTTTCTCGACACCGGCGCGCAGATTTCGGTCGGCAACACCAAGCTGTTTGAGGCTCTGATCAACGCCAGTCCGGAATACCGCATCATCGGCCAACTGCCGATCACCGGCATCACCGGCGGCGCCATCATGGGTGAGGTGATCCACATCGACAACATCCACCTGCATTCGGTGAACTTCTCCAACGCGGTGGTGGCGATCGCCGACATGCAAATCTTCGAAGTGTGGGGGCTCTCCCACCAGCCGTCGCTGTTGATTGGGATGAACTTCCTGCGCCAGTTCGCGCAGGTGTCGATCGATTACGGCATGAAGGAAATTCGTTTCGATCTGGCCTCGATGTTGCTGGCCAGGAACGGTTAAGCGCTACCAAAGATATCCGTATAGTGCCGCCAGAATTACGGCGATCGCAGCGGAGGCGATGTTGTAGCCGGCGCTGGTCGAGTAATCGATGCCGCTGGTGTCGATCGCGGTTGCGGTCTTGGATTTTGTGAGCAGCGATCCAACCACGGCGAGCGCGAGGCAGATCAGGAACACGTGGCCCATGCGGATGATGAACGGCACATCGGGTAGAAACACCGCATAAGCGGCCGAAACCAGCACCGTGCCGCCGGCGGCGAGCAGCGCCCCGGTCTCGTTGGCGCGCCCCCAGAACATGCCGAGCACGAACACTACGACCACACCCGGCGTCAGGAACCCGGTGAATTCCTGGATGTACTGGAAGGCTTGATCGAAATTCTTCATGTACAGCAGCGCGGCTGCCATGGCGACGATCAGTGCGCCGATTGCGGTGAACTTGCCGACGATGACGAGTAGACGCCGTGTCGCCTTGGGATAAAGAACCTGCACCACGTCCTGGGTGAAGATTTTGGCGATGGAGGAAAGGCTCGACCCCGTCGATGCGATAATTGCCGCCACCAGCGCCACGAAGACGAAACCGAGCAGGCCCGGCGGCAGCATGGTCATCAGCTTGGGATAGGCGAAGTCGGACGGCGCCACGCCTTTGATGAGGAATGCGGCAGCGATGCCCGGCAGCACCACTACGGCCGGCATCAACAGCTTCAGATAGGCGGCGAAGACCACGCCTTTCTGCACTTCGCGGATCGAGCGCGCGGCCAGTGCCCGCTGGATGATGAACTGGTTGAAACCCCAATAGGAGAACTGGATGATCCACATCGCACCGGCGACTGTGGCGATGCCCGGCAGGTATTTGTAGTAGGGATTGGTCGGTTCGAGCACCATGTCGAAATGCTCAGGCATCTCGGTCATCAGCGTATTGAAACCGACAATGAGGCCGTAGAAACCGCCCGGCGCGCCGATTGTTGCGGCGACTTTTTCAAGCGCAAAGACCGCGATACCGATGCCGCCCAAGACGAGCATGCCAACCTGCACCACGTCGGTGAAGTGGGTCGCCTTGAGGCCGACATAGAGCGCGTAATTCCCGGCGACGAGGCCGAGCAGGATGACACATACCCACATGTCCAGCCGCGGCATGACGACGTGTACGGCGGTCGCGCCCAGCCACATGACTGCAGTCAGCATGACGAACGTGTAGAGCACGATCCAGAGCAGCGCCATCGTCACTTGCGTCTTCGGCCCGTATCGTAGGCGTAGGAATTGCGGCATGGTGGAGATCTGGTTTTTTAGGAACACCGGCAGGAAGTACTTGCCGATCACCACCATGGCGAAGGCGGCAAGCCATTCGTAGCCGGCAATGGCGATGCCGACGGCGTAAGCCGAGCCCGACATGCCGATGATCTGTTCGGCGGAGATGTTGGCGGCAATCAGCGAAGCGCCGATCGCCCACCACGGCAATGCGCGCGCCGACGGCGTATTGTCGATATCATCATCGCCGAGCCGTTCACCGCGCTGGAACAGATGCGCGACCGCCAGCACAGTCATGGCGTAGAGGATAACGACGACGAAGTCCAAAAAACCTAAATGCATGGCGGAAGCCCCCGGACCGTGCCATGTGGTGCCGAATCAGACGATGATGTTAACGTTATCTGTGGCGATGCCTACGTATCGTTGGCAATTTGCCACGACAATTATTGTAAATGCATCAACGGCGCCGTTATTGCCGCGGACATTAAGGAGGGGTTAAGAACGCCACCCATGAATTACCGTCACGCCTACCACGCCGGGAATTTTGCCGATGTCGTCAAGCATCTTGCGGTGGTCAGTGTACTCCACCACTTGCGCAAGAAAAATACCGCTTTCGCGGTAATCGACAGTCATGCCGGTTGTGGTGCTTACAATCTTACCGGCCCCGAGGCGTCCCGCACTGGTGAGGCGGCCGAGGGCATTGCTCGTCTGACAAATGTAAGTGGTGGCCCGGCCACGCTTACAACCTATCTGGAGCTGGCAAGCGGCGCGCGCTATCCTGGCTCGCCGTTGCTGGCCGCCCAGCTTTTGCGACCACAGGACCGTCTTGTTGCGATCGAAAAGCACCCCGCAGCTGCCGCCGCGCTGGCTATGACCTTGCAGCCCTATGCCAAGGCGCGGGTGGAGGTCGCCGACGGCTATTGCCGCCTCCTTGCTCTGGTGCCGCCACCAGAGCATCGCGGCCTCGTCTTGATCGATCCGCCGTATGAATCGCCCGACGAATTTCGCGACGCAGCCAGCGCGGTGACGGCCGCCTATCGTCGCTTCGCCACCGGCATTTATCTGATTTGGTTCCCGATCAAATCGGCCGCTGAAGCGAACGGCTTTTGCGGCGAAGTTCTAGCCTCAGGCGCGGCAAAAGTGCTGCGTATCGACGTCACCCGCCGCCACGCGGTCGAAGGCAAGCTCAACGCCGCCGGTCTGTTGGTGCTCAATCCGCCCTGGCAGTTCGAATTGGACATGCGTGCCAGCCTCGACCTCATCCTGCCGCGCCTGGAATGTGACGCGCGCTTCGATTGGCTGGCGGGGGGGACGTAAGGTTCAAAATCAGCGGTGCCACGGCGCGGGTGGACCCCGTCGGCGTCGTGTCGTGGCAGGCGGCATAACGGCCGTGACGCAGTTTCTTCTTGTCCAACGTCCCCAAGGACATGTAGAACCGCGCGCTCAAACCAGGGTCCCCGGCCGATTTGGCCAAAGGTTCCTGTTTGTTCTCATTGCGTTCCGCAGCGTTCCTCTGGAATATGGCGGAATGTGCGCCGCGGACAGGTGGCAGAGTGGTCGAATGCACCGCACTCGAAATGCGGCGTACGGGAAACCGTACCGGGGGTTCGAATCCCTCCCTGTCCGCCATTCCTTTCTAGGGGTGGTTTATGGCTGACCTTCAGGCTCTTCACGAGGCAATCCTGACGGGGAATGCCGCGACCGCCAAAACCATCACCGAGTTCGCGTTGAAGGATGGCGCCGCACCGCTCGCGCTGGTGCAGGACGTGATGATGCCGGCGATGGACGAGGTCGGTAAAAAGTTCGAAGCCAACGAATATTTCGTGCCTGAGCTTCTGCTCGCGGCCCGCGCCATGAAGGCCTGTCTCGAACTGATCCGCCCCTTACTCGCGGCCGGCGGCATCGAACCGGCGGGCAAGATCGTCATTGGCACCGTCAAGGGCGACCTGCACGACATCGGCAAGAACCTGGTGGCGGCGATGCTAGAAGGCGGCGGCTATGAGGTGATCGACCTCGGCGTCAACGTCGATCCGGCCAAGTTCGTGCGCGCGGTCAAGGAGAAGGGGGCTGGGATCGTGGCGCTGTCGGCGCTGCTCACCACCACCATGCCGGCGATGAAGACGACCATCGACGCGATCAAAAACGCGGGGCTACGCGAATCCGTCAAGATCATGGTCGGCGGTGCGCCGGTGACCGAATCCTACGCCAAGGAAATCGGCGCCGACGGCTATAGCCAGAACGCCGCCGGTGCGGTGATGCTGGCGCGCGGGCTTTAAGACCTAAAACCTCATTTCTTCGGCAAACGTGTCCTGGAACTGCGGCTCTTCACTCAGCGGCACGTAGTCGATTTTCTTTGCCAGCGTTTCGAAATCCACCATCTCTTGGAACAGTGCACGCTTGGCGCCTTTCAGGGCCGTATTGCCGGCTGGCACGATGCACTCCGGATCGATGCGCAACAGCCCGATCCGCACCGCGCTGGTCCGGTTGATGGCATTGCCGAAAGCCCCGGCGAGATAAAGCATATCAAGCTCTGCCGGGGTCGCGTTGAACCGTGCAGTAAGAAGTTTCAGTCCCGCTGCGATAGCGCCTTTGGCAAGTTGCAGTTCGCGCACATCCCGTGGCGTCAGCACAACATCATCCGAAAGAGGCCAGTCGCATTCAAGCCATCCGTTCGGTGTAATGATGCCCAAGTCCAATCCCGCCGCGACCGCATCGACCAAACCCGAGCCGCAAATTCCCCGTGCCGTGCCACCGCCGATTACCCGGCAGGTCTCATTCGCCTCCACCGCATCGATGGCGCCGGTTGCGGCCCGCATGCCGTGGGTGATCCGCGCTCCTTCGAACGCCGGTCCCGCTGCCGTGGAGGTGCACAGCATTTTGCCGCCCTGCGCCACCACGACTTCGCCATTGGTTCCGAGATCGACGAGGGCTACCAAGCCGCGCCTTTGCGCAAGACCCGTCGCCATCACCCCCGCCAGTACGTCGCCGCCGACCAAGCCACCGATGCACGGCAACACTTCCACTGCTGCATCCGTTGGCCAGCCGAGGTCGGCGCCCGCGAAGTGCAACGTTTCGGGATGGTGTGGCAGGNACGGATGCGTTGCTAGCGGTGTGATATCGAGCCCGCCGAAGGAATGATGCATGGCGCTGTTGCCTGCCACCACGATCTGGCGCGCATCGCTCGAAAGCTCAGTCACCATCGCGCCGATCTGGACGCGGATCAGCGCCGTCAATTCGCTCGCCCCGCCCGTCATCGCATACGCCGCCCGCGACAACACGTCGGCACCGTGCCGGGCTTGCGTGTTGAGCGCGGTCTTCGCCGCCAGTACCTGTCCGGTCGTCAAATCGAGTAGTTGCGCCGCAATCGTCGTGGTGCCGAGATCGACCGCAATGCCGAGCCCCGCGTGCGGGGTAAAGACAAAATCCTCCGCATCGCCAAGGACCGCCATCTCCCATTGCGCCAGTTCCAGCGTGACGTCGCCGCCGGCCGCGTGCCGGCACGCCAGCCGCCAGCCGTTGCGCAACTCGGTTTCGGAAAACGCGGCACGATCATCCGCCGATGATATCATCTCGCCGTCAACCACCCGCACCCGGCAGCCTTTGCAGCGGCCGCGTCCGCCGCAGGGAAACTCGACGCCGGCACCGAACAGCACATCGCGCAGCGGCGTTCCCGCAGCCGCCTCCAGCCGGAGCCCCATCGGTGCGAGGGTGATCGTCGTCATGCTTCCTCGCTCAACCGGTCGCCGCCCATCAGTCCGACGTTGTGCCCCGGCCGCACGACCAGAAATTCCCTATCCGGCCACACCCCTGTGAGCAGGCGGCGCAGCCAGCCGGTATCCCCTTCGAGACGATGGTACTGCAAGCCGCGCTTTGCGGCGATATTGCGGGCGTCTGCCTCTGCTATGGTGCTCTCCGGGATATCCGTAGCGATATAAGCAAGGCGCTTATAGTGCTTGGTGAAGCCTTCCATCTCGCCCATTAGGTAGGCTGCCGCTTCTTCGCCGTAACGTGCCGCCAGCCGTTCGAAGTGAACATTGGAATTGGGTCCGAAAGTGAATTCCGCTTGGTATTCATCGCGGGCCGCGCGCAGCCATCCGGCGCTTTGGAAATAGGTGCCAGGCTCGTCCTCCAAGGCGTCGAGGTAGCGCTTGTTCGCGCCCAGCAGAAGGCCGATGCAATCAAGCGCCCGCGGGATAACGAGCGGAATATCCCGCGCAAAAATGCCGACCACGCCGTGATTGCACAGGCCATAGCCGATGGCGATGGCGTCGCAATCGGTGGTGATGTCGATGGCATTCTGCAAGGCGCGGCGCAGTGCTTCGCTTGAGCGTTCATGCAGCGCCATTTTGAGATGCTGAAAGGAAATATCGCTGTTACAGCTTTCAGCAAGCATCTCGAGTTCAGGGCGCAAACTCGGGCAGGTAATGACGCTGAGGCGCGCCGTCATGCCCGTTTCAGCATCGCTTTCACGCCGCGGATGAAATCGGGCGAGGTGCCGCAACAGCCGCCGATGAAACTGGCGCCAGCTGCGATTACCGCGGGCACGTGCGCGGCGAAGTTCTCTGCCGTGGTGGCGTAGACGGTCTTGCCGTTCTCGATGGTGGGAAGGCCTGCATTGGCCTTGATCCACACCGGCAGGCCCTGGCTGGCCGCTTTGAGCCGGGCGCAGATGGCGACGAACCCGGCGATGCCTTGGCCGCAATTGGCGCCGATCACGTCGGCCCCGGCCCTGACAAGTGCTTCGGCGGCTTGTTCGGGCGTGGTGCCCATCATGGTGCGGTCGAGGTCTTTGCCGGAATCGAACACCATGGTCGCCACCACCGGTAGTCCGGTCACCTTGGCGGCGGCAATTGCAATCGCCGCTTCTTGGATGTCCTGCATTGTTTCGATCACGATGCCGTCGGGCCCCGCCCCGGCGATCGCTTCGGCCTGTTCGGCGAAAGCCGCCGTCAGATCGTCTTCGTTGATGTCGCCGCTGATCAGCAGCTTACCGCTCGGCCCGATCGAGGCGAACACCAGGGCGTCATCACCCGCCGCTTTCTTCGACAGGGCGACGCCCGCCGTATTGATCTCGCGTACCTTGTCCGCCGCATCGGCTTCGGCCAGGCGGAAGCGGTTGGCGCCGAAGGTATTGGTGAGAATGATCTGCGAGCCCGCCGCGACATAAGCCGCTGCTACCGCCGTCACAGCGTTGGGATTGGACAGATTCCAAAGATCGGGGACGTCGCCTGGCATGAGCCCGCGCGCCTGCAATTGTGTGCCCCACGCTCCATCGGTGATGACGGGCGCATGCTGGACGAGTTTGTCGATAAACGGGTGGGACATAGCCGACCCCCCAGAGTGGCTCCTGAGTCAGACCATGGCCCAAGCGCCGGTTCAATGCACGTCCTGTCGCAGCGGGACCGCTACCAATTCCTGTGAAACGGTCATTTTCCGGGATTGTGCCCGGTCGCAGCCGGGCCCATTGTCCGCTCCAAAACCGGATCAGAGGGGGCGAATATGCACGACAGGCATTGGGCGGAGCTTAAGGCGGCGATTGCTGGCGAACCGGCGTCGACGATTCCTATCGGCTTCATCATCGATTGCCCCTGGCTGCCGAATTGGTACGGCGTCAACCTGATCGACTACTTCCAGAGCGACGACGTTTGGTTCGAAGCCAACAAAAAGGCGATCGAGACCTTCCCGGATATTATGTTCCTGCCTAGCTTCTGGTCGGAATTCGGCATGTGCACCGAGCCGAGCGCGTTTGGCGTCAAATGCCAGTTCCCGGAAAACGAATTCCCGTTTGCGCAGAAATGCATCCAGAACGAGGATGACGTCGACAATCTGGAAGTCCCCAATGTCGAGACCGACGGGTTGTTGCCGTTCATGCTCAACCGGCTGACGCGCAACCGTTCCCGCATCGAGAAGATGGGACACAAGATCCGCTTCTCGGTCAGCCGCGGGCCGCTCAATATCGCCAGCTTCCTGATGGGCACGACCGAGTTCCTGATGATGCTCGGCACCGATCCCGAGCGCACCCATCGCCTGCTCAAGCTGATCACCGAATACCTGATCGCCTGGCATGTGCGCCAGCGCGAGGCGATCGACACTATCGACGGCATGCTGGTGCTCGACGACATCGTCGGCTTCATCTCCGAGGCCGATTATCTCCAGTTCGCTCATCCGTATCTGAAGGAACTGTTCGACCAGCCGGTGGCGGTCAAGATATTCCACAATGACGCCGATTTCCGTCAGTCGGTGAAGCATTATCCCGATCTCGGCGTGAATCTCTACAACCCCGGCGTCCACATGACGATGGAGCAAATCCACGAGGCGACCAGCCATCGCATGACCATCCTCGGCAACATCCCGCCGCGTGACGTGCTCGCCGCTGGTTCCCCTGATGACGTGCGCGCCGCGGTGAAGAAGATGCTGGCCGAGACCAAAGACCATTCGCGGATTCTGGCGTCGTGCGGTGGCGGCATGCCTCCCAGTGTCACCACCGAGAATATCCGTGCGTTTGTCGAAGCGGTGAATGGCTCTAAGGCAACGGTTTGACGCCGTCCCGTTCGACGATGACGCCATAGGTCGACAGTTTTCCGTCCGCACCCGTCATGGCATAGAGCGACACCGCCTTGCCCGGCTCAAGCCACGAGCGATCGCCCAGGACCCAGGCCATCACCGGCGTCGCAGGCGTGACCAAGACTTCGGCATCGCCGGTGCAGCCGCCTTTGCCGGGTGCCGGGGCGTGGCCACTGCAGATGCCGAGCGCGTTGGCGGCCGCGGCATGGAAGTTGAGCTTTAAGGTGCCGCCTTTGCCTTTGACGGTGGTGGCGGCCTCGGTGACGGTGCCGTTGATGCGGCTCTGGTCGGGCTTGTCGCCAGGATACTGGCCTTCACCGAAGCCGCGTAAGGGTTCAGGAAAGACGCGCACTTCTTTGGCCTTCAACTTGCCGTCCTTGCCGGCCGCCGCGGTCAAAGCGACGAAATCGTTTTGCTGGATGGCGTTGAAGGCGCTCTGCGTATTGGCGATCACCTTGGCCTCGGGCACCAGAGCCACCACAACAGTTGCGCCCTTGGCCGTCTTCAGCGTTAGCACCGGGGCTGCGAACGAAACGATCGTGCCAGTGATGTGTTGCGGTGGCGCCGGAGCCGGAGCCTGGGCCGCCGCAGGTGCGGCGATCAGCGCCACGAGCATCGCGAAAGTGGCAACGCGCATCAAGTCCCCTCCCTCAAAGCAGTATGGGAAGGTGCGCGTATCGGCGCCAATCCGCAAGACGCCTAATGCTTGGCGCTGAGCGGTTTGCGGAATTTCAGAACGAACTGGTCGGTATGGCCGCGGATCGCCGGATCGAACACCGCCAGGGTATGCGTATCGGCCGGATTGCGCAGCACATCGCTTTCACCCGCCAGCTCGAATCCGGCCGCCGTTACTTCGGCCTTCACGGTGGCTTCGTCGATACGGTGCAAGGTGTTGGTATCGCGCACGCCCGAACCAGGCTCCGCGGCATGATCGAGCACGATATAGGTTCCGCCGGGTTTCAGCGCCGCGAAGGCCGCCTTGTTGACCGCTGCCGTATCCGCCACGCCGCCGTTCTTGAGATCGTGATAGTTCTGCGACGTCCAGATGACGTCGAGTTTCTCCGGCACCGAAAGAGTGGTCACACTCGCCCGCACCACCGTCACATTGGGATAGGCCGCCGCCACCGCCTTTACCGGCGGCTCTTTGCCTTTCAAGAAATTGTCGAACTCGGTCGGCTGATAAGCATAGACTTTGCCTTCGGGGCCCACCGCAGCGGCGAACAGGCGGGTGAAATAGCCTCCGCCGGGCATCAGGTCCATCACCTTCGTGCCGGAGCGCACACCGGCAAAAATGAGCATGTCAACAGGTTTGCGCGCCGCGTCGCGCGCGGTGTCGGTGGCCGGGCGCCTGGTGTCGCTGAGGATGGAGGCGAGATCGGAACCCGCTGCCATCGCCGCCACTGCGAAAGTCGTGCATAGGGCGAATATCCAGTTGCGCATCATATCTTCTCTCCTTGTGGTGTGGCAAAATATGACATGGAAGACGCAGAAGCGTCTGCACGCGAGTATCCATGACCGGCGAAAACTTCGACGTTACGGCAGCTCTTGGCGCCATGCACCTGTTGCCGGTAGACGCGATTGATGCGTTGTCGGGCGGGGTCTCCTGCGACGTTTACAAGATCACCGCGCCGGCCCGAACGTTCGTGGTCAAGCGCGCCTTGCCCAAGCTGCGCGTGGCCGCTGATTGGCGGGCGTCGGCCGAGCGCAGTCATGCGGAAGTCGCCTGGATGCGGCTGGTCGGCGGTATCAATCCCGATTGGGTGCCGCAAATCCTCGGCGAGGACCGCCGGCGCCACATCTTCGCGATGGAATATTTCCCGCCCGAAACCCATCCGGTGTGGAAAGCCGAGTTGGCGAGTGGCCGTGCTGATCCTGCTTTCGCCGCCCAGGTCGGTGTCGCGCTCGCCCGCATACACAGCGAGACGGCCGGCCGTGACGATTTCGCGCGGCAGTTTGCCAATGGCGTTCAGTTCCACGCTTTGCGCGTCGATGCCTATCTCCTCTTCGCCGCGGCACGTCATCCCGATGTCGCGCCGCAAATCCGCACCATGGCGAAGAGCCTTGGTGCTGCGCGTATCGCACTGATGCATGGCGACGTCAGTCCCAAGAACATCCTGGTGGGTCCCGACGGGCCGGTGTTCCTCGATGCCGAGACCAGTTGTTACGGCGATCCGGCGTTTGATCTCGCCTTCTGCCTCAACCACCTTCTGCTCAAGGCGGTCTGGCACCCTGAATTTGCCCCCGCTTATGCGGCGTGCTTTGCCGCGTTCGTCGAGGCCTATTTTTCGGGCGTCCGTTGGGAGGCGCGTCACGGCCTTGAGCGGCGTACCGCCGGACTGCTCGCTGTCTTCCTGCTGGCGCGGATCGACGGCAAATCGCCAGTGGAATACCTCACCACCTACGCCGACCAAATATTCGTGCGCACGCTGGCCAAGGAATTTCTCGCCGACATCCCCAGCCGCTTGCAAGACATGCAGGACCGCTGGACCGAGGCGCTGTCGTCCCGTCGAATGTAGCCGCGGAGCGCTTGCCGAAGCCGATCGTGCCAGCGTGTTCGGCCGGTGGGTGCGCTTGACGGCGTGCGCAAGAGCCGGCTGGCGAAGGGTTGAACTGCAAAAAACGAAAAAAGTGAATTCAATTCGCCGATTTTCCCGTTAAGCCGCGGCAGCAGTAGAATAATCGCCTTGCCAGCCGGGCCCGCGAACCGCACGTGGAACGACCGGCGCGATAGCGGCGGATGCGAGAAACTGCCGGAATCGAATTCGAATCCTTCTAAACTGCGCGCACAGGAATTTGCAACTGTGTTGCAGTGCGTACGATGTATCCAACACGGTCAAAGAACACTTTTGACATAGGTACGTCCGGCGCCATTTCAAGAGGACTGGATGTCTGAAATCGGCTCAATATCTGCCCTTTGGTGAACGGGGAAGATGCGCCAACACCGGCCATTCAAGCTTGCCCGCAAGCGTGCGCTGCATAGGTCTTTGGTGCTAATAGAGAGGGAGGGGGTGCTCGCCGTGGCTAATGAGCCATCTATCGAACTGATCGGCGCAATCCGGGCGCTTGTCGCGGAGCAGACAAACGTCGCCATTGAAGACATCACTGTCGAGACAACACTAGCGAGCGATCTAGGTATCGACGGCGATGATGCTTGGGAATTGCTTGAGAAATACGCAGAGAAGTTCAACGTCTCGATGCGCGGGTTTGTGTTCCTAGACCACTTCGATTGGGAAGGTATGGACCCAATCAGGCCGATAATCATTTTGCTGCTTCAAATCTGTTGGCCTCGCTTCCGTCGCCTTTGGCGAGAGGCGAAGGCAAACGAGCGGGAAATCACGATCCGACATCTCGCAATCTGCGCCACTCTTGAACACTGGGTCCCGTCGGGCGTTCCAAAGCGACCCCACTGGCGGAACCGGCGTGGCTCGACGCTTAGCCGACTGCTTATTGCGGGCTTTGCTCTCATCATGTTTCTGATCGCGGAAAGCGTCGCGTGCTTGATATTCGTCGGTACTGTAGCCGGTAGCGTTTTGGCGTCTTTCCTAGCCGTCGAAGCGCTGCTTGTGAGCCGCCTTTCAAACGCACTAATCCCCGCGGTGGTTGGCATCTGCTGCATCGCTGCCTTGGGTTGGATGTTCGCCCATACGCGATGGTATTTGTCTGCCAAAGAAGTCTGGCAGCGGGTCTCGCCGGTTGCGTAATGAACGGAGGACTGGTTCAGCGGGAAATGGCCAGTGTTGGCGCAACCCGGAAGTAGGCGGCTGATTGGGAATGTCCGCTGTAGGGGCGTGAAACGGACCCTGCAAAAATGCTTGTCATCCCCAGCCGAGCAGGCGCGCGTGCGCGCGCTTGGGAAGGGAAGGGGATCCAGGTGTTATCGGCGTGGCGATCTTGAAGGTGAAGTAATGGCTGTGCGCCGCTTGCGACGGCGTGCCAAGTGTTTTCACCTGGGTCCCCTTCCCTCACGCGGCTACGCCGCGTTCGCCGGGGATGACAGTAATTGGAAATTCCACACCACCGCGTGAAAGCTACCGTCTCGCCTTGCGATCCCGCAGCAGCTTGCGCAATCGCGCGATGGCTTTTTCGTTGCGCATCTGCAGCGAATCTTCGTCGGGGTTGTCGGCGAAGCGTTCGTCTTCCACGACGATCTCAAGCCCGCCGCCGGAATTGGTTTTGAGGCGCAGGGTGGTGCGTTTGCCGGTCGGCAGCACCGCGGCTTGTTCGGAGAACAGCGGCCCGTATTTCTCCGCCATGTCGCCGGGCAGGCTCATCGACCATTGCTGCATCAGCTCGAATTCGTCGGCAGCAGGGGGCATGGTCTGTTTTTCGATCTGCAACGAAACGATGTCCTGCCAGAAAAATTCCTCGATGATTTCGTTGAGCGGTACGCCGCTGAGCAAGTCGAGATCGCATTGATAGGCGATCAAATGATCTTTGGTAAAATGCAGGATGGTGAGGCAGGGCGGGGTGAAACGGGTGATGCCGTCGGTGCCGACCTTGACCTTGAAGCGCCAGGATTGCGGCAGGTTGCCGTCGTCGTGGCTGCGGCTGACTTTCAAATTCTTGAACCGCGGCAGGCCGGCGATGACGATGGGATGATCAGGGTCGATCAGATCGGCGGCGTTGAGCGCGGCGTCTTGCGAGACATCGGCGACCAGCGTCTCGAAATCCTCATCGCGCCAGATGTCGATGTCGACGTCGTCGGCGCGCTGGGCCCGCTCGTTGAACGAGACCCACGCCACCGCGAACAAGATCACCGCCAGAATCGCCGCCGCACCGGTCGCGTAAAACGACAGTTCGAAATAGGCACAGGTGAGCATCGCGGCCAAGCACAGCACGCCTGCGGCCGCAAAAAGCCACGGCGCCGGTCCTTTGTCCGGCTCGAAATACTGCCGGATCATCGCGCGCTTGATCTGCTCGTCGCTTTTCTGCGGACCGAACCAATCCCCGAAAGTGCCCATTGCCCCCTCCGCTACGGCGCGCACCGTCCCGTGCCACGCGTATAGACCCGGCTGGCGTGAAACGCATCGCCGTCGTCGGTGCCGTCAGCGATTTCGGTCATCATAGCGCCGTCGTCGGTGAGTGTGCGCATCGCAGTGGCGTGTACCGTCCCTTTGGTCACCACCACATACCGCTGCGCGTCGATGCGCGTGAAAGCTGCCGTGCCGCCCGCCCCATCGGAATGATCGCCGCCATCGAAGGCAAATACGCCATCCTGGCGCGTGAGATGTCCGTCCGCGTTCACGCGCATGCCGGTCAGCCGGAACTTGCCGCCCCCGAGATCTTCCAGCGCCATCACCGCGCAGCGTTCACTGCCCGTGGACTGCGCTGCCTCCAGCGTGAAGCTGCCGAACACCGGGTCGGCCGCCGCAGCCGCCGTCGCCATCAGCACTGCCGCAAGGGCAACAGTGCTAAAGTTTCGACTCGATCGGCACGCCCGGCTGGTTTTTGGAACTGTGGATCGACAGGGCCGTCTTGACGCTCGCGACATTTTTTTCCGCCGTCAGCACTTCCGTGATGAAGCTTTGGAAGCTGGACAAGTCCTTGGCCACGATCTTCAGGATGAAATCGACTTCCCCCGACAGCATGTAGCACTCGCGTACATTCGGCCAGGAGCGAACATGCTCCTCGAATTGCTTGAGGTCGTGATCGTGCTGGCTGTCGAGGCCGACGAAGGCAAACCCGGTGACCTCGAAGCCCAACGACTTGGGATCGAGATCGGCGTGATAACCTTGAATGTAACCGGCCTTTTCCAGCGCCCGCATGCGGCGGAGGCATGGCGGGGCGGTGATCTTGGCCCGGCGGGAGAGTTCGACATTGGTGATGCGACCGTCAGCCTGAAGTTCGGCCAGGATCTTGAGGTCGATGGAATCGAGCTTATGGTGCTCCAAGGGCTTCCCCGAAATATTCTGTCTCGGCGCATTTGTACTCCGGGAACCGGGTAATACGCAATAATATGTCGAGAAACGCCTCGCCGCAGGGTGAGGGCATTTTCGCCGTCAACCCTGCGCACTTGCCCCGGCTTGACCTTTTTCAGGGCAATCCCGATATCTGCCTTGGGATTGCCGGAACCTTGAGTCCGGCCTGCAATGAAAGCGTCATCTGGTGTCCATGCATTCGAAAGTCATCATCCTGGGCAGCGGCCCGGCCGGCTGCACCGCCGCGATTTACGCCGCCCGCGCCATGCTCAATCCCGTCGTGATTGCTGGTTTGCAGCCGGGCGGGCAGCTCACCATCACCACCGAAATCGAGAATTTTCCGGGATTTGCCGATCCCATCCAGGGGCCATGGCTGGTGCAGCAGATGGAAGAGCAGGCCAAAAAGCTGGGGACAACTTTCGTCAGCGATGTGGTCACGGCCGTGGACCTCAAACAGCGCCCATTCATCCTGACCGGGGATTCCGGCGAGATTTACACCTGCGACACCTTGATCATCGCCACCGGCGCCCAAGCCAACTGGCTGGGTCTGCCGTCCGAGGAGAAATTCCAGGGATCGGGCGTGTCAGCTTGCGCCACCTGTGACGGCTTTTTCTATCGTGGCAAGAACGTTGCGGTGGTCGGTGGCGGCAATACGGCGGCGGAAGAGGCGCTGTTCCTGACCAATTTCGCCGATAAGGTGACATTGGTGCACCGTCGCGGCGAGCTGCGCTGCGACAAGACCAATTTGGCGCGGCTGGAAGGCCACCCCAAGATCAAAATCGCCTACGACCGCGAGATCGACGAGGTGGTCGGTACCGAGGACCCCAAGGGTGTTACCGGTGTCGTCCTCAAGAACCGCAAGACCGGCAAGAAGAGCCGGATCAAGGTCGACGGTGTGTTCGTCGCCATTGGACACTCACCCGCCACTGAATTGTTCAAGGGGCAGGTGGAGATGGACGAATTCGGCTATATCAAGACGGCGCCCGATTCCACCCATACCAGCGTGGTTGGCGTGTTTGCGGCGGGGGATGTCAAAGATCGCACTTTCCGCCAAGCAGTTACCGCGGCCGGGATGGGATGCATGGCGGCGCTGGAAGCCGAACGCTTCCTCAACGGCGCACACGGATAGGCAGGTCGGGCATGGATTGGGACAAGCTTCGCATCTTCCATGCGGTGGCGTCCGCCGGAAGTTTCACCCATGCCGGACAGATGCTGACTCTCAGCCAGTCGGCGGTCAGCCGCCAGATCAGCGCGCTTGAGGAAGAGATCAACACGCCGTTGTTTCAGCGCCACGCCCGTGGCCTGACGCTGACCGATGAAGGCGAGATGCTGTACGCCGCGGTCTCGGACGTGCTGGCGCGTCTGGCGCAAGCCGAAGAGGCGCTCAAAAACGTCCATGATGCGCCGCGCGGCTCGCTGAAAGTGACGTCCACCCATGGCATCGGCTCCTATTGGCTGATTCCACGGCTCGGCAATCTCCTCAAGGAATGCCCAGAGCTGGAAGTGCATCTGATGCTGGAAGACCGCGAACTCGACTTGTCGCAGCGCGAAGCCGATGTCGCCATCCGCATGCGGGCGCCGGTACAGGCCGATCTGATCCAGCGCAAGCTGTTCACCGTCCACTATCATGTTTACGCGGCGCAGGCATATCTCGACGTCCATGGCACGCCGCTGCGCTGCGAAGACCTCATCGACCACACCATCATTTCCTACGGCGAGACCGCGCCGGCCGAAGTGCGCGACATCAACTGGCTGGTCGAACAGTGCAAACGCACCGGACACAGCACCGGCAAGGGCCGCATCATCCGGATCAACAATGTGACGGGTGTGCTCAACGCTGCGCTGACTGGGCTAGGAATAGTTTCTATTCCCGATTACGTCGCCATCCGGTACCCCGAGCTCGTCCGCATTCTGCCCGATGTTCCGGGCCCGAGCTTCGATGTGCATTTGGTTTACGCGGATTCCTTGCGCCAATCCAAGCGGGTAGCGGCGTTCCGCGATTTTCTGGTCCACGAAGCCAAAGATTGGCATTACTGACGCTTCGAGACGGCTTGAAACCGCTCCAATCGCACCTATCTAGAGTGCACGGCGGTTCTTCCCCCCAAGGACTTGCCGGGTGGCGGTATCTCCCGCCGCGAGAGCTGGGCAGCCCCCCGCCGCCCAGCTCGGCTCGCGCCCCAACCGCGCGAGCGATCCCAAGCAGAATTGCCGGAGCGCCCCCCGCTCCGGCAATTTTTTGTATTAAGTGGGAGCCCTTTCGATTCGGTTGGTGAATTCGCGGGGGGCGATTTTGGTCTGGCGCGCATTTTCCAACTGCGCTTCGTGGGAGGTACCTGATGTCGTTTTGGAAGAATTTTACCCGTCTCGCCGTCGTCGCTGCGCTGGGTGTGGGTCTTGCCGGCTGCGGCATCAACAAGATTCCAGCTCAGGATGAAAAGGTGAAAGCCGCCTGGAGCGAGGTGCAGAACCAATATCAGCGCCGCGCCGATCTGGTGCCGAATCTGGTCAACACGGTCAAGGGCTATGCCAAGCAGGAGTCGTCGGTCCTGACGGCGGTGACCGAAGCGCGCGCGAAAGCGACGCAGACCGTGCTCCCGGAAAAAGTCGCGACCGATCCGGAAGCCTTCAAGCAGTATGAGGCCAGCCAGGCGCGACTGTCGGGCGCTCTCGGCCGTCTCTTGGCGATCAGCGAGAATTATCCCGACCTCAAGTCGAACCAGAACTTCATTGCCTTGCAGGCCCAGCTTGAAGGCACCGAGAACCGCATCACCGTGGCGCGCCGCGACTACATCCAGGAAGTGCAGGCGTTCAACACCATGCTGCGCACCATTCCATCACGTTGGACGGCCTCGATCTTCTATCCGGAGTTGAAGCCCTATCCGAGCTTCACCACCACCGAGAAGAACCAGTCCGCCCCGACCGTATCGTTTTAGTCCCGTTCGTTATGGCCGCCCTTGTGGCGGCCACAGCGAAATGGGAGAGGGTATCCTATGCCCAAATTGTTCCGCAGCGTCGCTGCCGTCTTTTTTGCCGCCTTGTTTGTCGTCGTCGCAACGGCCGGCGTACACGCGGCGCTGTCGTTCCCGCCGCTCAGCGGCCGCGTCGTCGATGATGCCGGAATCTTAAGCGAACCGGCCAAGGACAAGCTCACCGCCTATCTCGCCGAGCACGAAAAACAGACCGGCAATCAGGTGGTCGTCGCCACGGTGAAAGACCTCGGCGGCACCGATATCGCCGATTACGGCTATCAGCTCGGGCGCGCTTGGGGCATCGGCCAAAAGGGCAAGAACAACGGCGCCCTCATCATCGTCGCACCCAACAGCCACAACGTGCGGATCGAGGTCGGTTATGGCCTCGAAGGTGATCTCACCGACGCCCAGTCCAAGCTGATCATTGAAAACGTGATGCTGCCAGCGTTCCGCAAGGGCGATTACAACGGCGGGGTGATCGCCGGGACGGTCAATGTCCTGCGTACCCTCGGCGGCAATCCCACCGGGGCGGAGGCGATCCCGCAGCCGCAGCAGAATGAAGGCTCGCCGCTCGGCGGCATTCCGTTCATTTTGATTATTGTCTTTTTGGTCGTGTTCGGGCGCCATTTGTGGCCGCTGCTCCTGCTCGGCGGGCTTGGCGGACTTGGCGGCGGCGGCGACGGCCGCGGCGGTTGGGGCGGTGGCTCCGGCGGCGGCGGATTTTCCGGCGGTGGCGGATCGTTTGGTGGCGGCGGCGCTTCGGGGAGCTGGTGATGCAAAAGATCACGAACGAACAGCGTGCGCGCCTGAAAACGGCGCTTGAGACGGCCGAGAAGCGCACGTCCGCGCACATCGCGGTGGCGACGGTTCCGATCAGCGACCGCTACAAGCTCTATCCTCTGGTCTACGGCGGCCTTGTGGGTGTGCTGGTGTTGGCAGTGCTGGCATTCTTCTGGCCGCACATGGCGCTGCGGAGTGCCTTCCTCATTACCATCATGGCCTCGGGCGCGGTGATGTTCCTGCTCGACATCTGGCCGCTACGGCTCGCGGTGGTGCCGCGCCATGCCAGGCTGTGGGAGTGCTGGGAGTTGGCGCATCGCGCCTTTGCCAGCCGTGTGTTGGCCCAGAACGACCGCAAAACCGGCATCCTGTTGTTCGTGTCGCTCGGCGAGCGTTACGTCGAAGTGGTGACTGATCGCGATGTCGATCGCCATATCCCGCAAACCGTGTGGGACGCGATCATCAAAGACTTCCTTGCCGAAGCCAAACAAGGCCGCGTCGGCGAAGGTCTGCCTAAGATGGTCGAAGCCGCGACCCAGGTTTTGGAGCAGCATTACCCGCCGGCGTCGTGACGCCTTTTTCTTTCCTCCCCCCCGGGGCGCCTCTGCCGCACTAGTTTACCCCGTAAGCGGTGGCGCATGGTGGCTATGCGAAACCGGATTCTTGCCGCACTAGGTGGGAGTTCCCAACCTTAGGGAAATTGGTTTTTGCGGGGAATTTTGTGATGCGTATCGGGGTGGTAGCGGTTTTAACGGCATTGATGTGTTCGGCGGCGGCGGCCGATACGCCTGATCCGAGCGGCGTGCTGCAATATCCGGCATCGTTTTTCGCAACGGCCCGTCCCGCCACCGCCTATGACATGATCTCGCGCGTTCCCGGCTTTGTCTTCGATGACGGGGCTTCGGCGCGCGGCTTTGCCGGAACCGCCGGCAACGTCTTGATCGACGGCCAGCGCCCCACCTCCAAGACCAACGACCTTCAGGCGATTCTTTATCGCATTCCGGCCAGCGACGTCGAGCGCATCGAGCTGATCCGCGGTGGGGCACAAGGGATCGATATGCACGGTCAGTCGGTGGTGGCCAACGTGGTGCGCAAGACGACGGCGTCCACCCAGATCGTGGTGGATATCACCAACGACATCTGGACCGACGGCCACATGATGCCTGCCGCTTCGGTACAACTCACCCACCGCACGGGTGCCGCCACCTACGAATTCGCGATCGAGACGTCGAACAGCTACGATGATTCTGTCGGTCACGGCTTCTACAACGTCACCGATGTGGCGAGCGCCACGACCCGCCATTACGACATGCGCTACACCAACTGGGGTCTTGGCTGGATGACCACCGGCGCCGCCACGGTGCCGCTGTGGGGTGGACAGTTCAAAGCCAATTTCACCGCTCAGGACAGTCCCGACCGCTCGACCAACACCTATCTCAGCAGCGGCGACGATTTCCTCATCACCGACAACTGGGATTCCAAGCGGGGCGAAATCGGCTTGCACTGGACCGGTCCTATCGCCAACGCCGAACTGGAAACCCTGGTTTTGCAGCGCTTCGGGCGTGACACCGATTATCAGGTCCAGGACGCGATCGGCGACTTCGAAACGTTTTGGCAGCGCAATCGAACGATGGAAAGCATCGCCCGCGCCACGGTGCGCTATCGCCCCAACGCGGCTCTCACCTTGGAAAGCGGTTGGGAAGGGGCCTACAACCAGCTTGAAGGCGTTTCGACCTATGTCGTCAACGGCAGCGACGTGGCGCTGCCGTCGGCCAATGCCAACGTCAATGAAAAGCGCACCGAACTGTTTGCCCAAGCGGTGTGGACCATCACGCCGCAGTGGAAACTGGAGGCGGGTTCGCGCTTCGAATATTCGGTGATCAGCGACGAACTCCAGTCGCGCGAATTCTTCTATCCCAAGCCGCACGTGTTGCTGTCGTGGTCGCCGGCATCGGAAACGCAAGTTCGTCTACGGGCCGAGCGCGTCCTCGGCCAGCTCGATTTTTCCAATTTCGTTGCCAGCTCCAGTTTGACGTCGACCGGCGTCGGCGCCGGCAATCCCAATCTCGCCCCCGACCGCCACTGGCAATACGAACTGGCGTTCGAGCATCACTTCTGGGAGAAGGGGGCGATCTCGCTGTCGCTGCTGCATGAGGATATCTCAGGCGTGCTCGACTACATTCCGGTGGTGACTGCATCGGGCAGTTACTCGGCGCCGGGCAATATCGGCGGCGGCCACAAGAACGTCGTCGATCTCGAAACAACGCTGCCGCTCGACAAAATCGGCTTCACCGGCGGCCGATTCAAAACCCAGACCATATGGCGCCTCACCGGCGTGCGCGATCCGGCGACCGGCGAAACCCGACGCATTTCGGGTGTGCGTCCGCGCCAATTCAAGACCTGGCTGACCCAGGATATCGAAAGCCTGCAATCGACCTGGAGCGTGTTCGTCTTCACCGGCTGGAACGAAGGATCGTACCGGCCGTTCCTGCAAAGCGAGCGCAAGGTGATCCCGACCTACATCGAGCTGCAATGGGACTACAAGCCGACGCCGCAATGGATGTTTTCGGTGGCCGCCAAGAATGTTGGCCGCTTCAGCTACGACAACGTGACCGCGTTTTATTCCGGCTTGCGCGGTTCGGCGGCGCCCACCGAGATCACCGAGTTCAATGTGAAGTCGCAGGCGCGGCTGTACGTCGAAATCCGCCGCACGTTCTGATCACAAAAAGGGGCAGCGAACGCATTTCCCGTCCGCTACCCCACTTCGCACATCGCTATTTGCTTATCCCGCCTTGGCGTCTTCTTTTGCTTTTTTGCGTTCGGCGACGATGGTGTCGGCGGTTTTTCCGGAGATTTCGGCGAGGTGATCGAACGCCATCTCGAAAGTGCCGACGCCTTGGGTCAGGCTCCTCAGTTCGATGATCAAATTGCCGATCTCGTTTTGCGGCATCTCGGCTTCGACCGTGTCCCAGCCTTTCCAGCCCGGCCGGGCGTCGTAACCGAGGAGCTGGCCGCGCCGTCCCGAGACTACCGCGTTGATCTTCGATGTGGTGTCGTTGGGGATATGGATTTTCACCTTCGCGACCGGCTCGAGTAGCACCGGCGCGCACTGGGGCATACCTTCCTGCATGCCGATGCGTGCCGCGGTCTGGAACGCCGCGTCGGACGAGTCCACGGTGTGGAACGAGCCATCGTTCAGCGTCACCGAAAGGTCCACCACGGGGAAACCGAGTGGGCCTTCATCGAGATAGGCGGTCACACCTTTTTCGACCGACGGGATGAATTGCTTAGGCACCACACCGCCGACGATATCGTCGATGAAGGCAAAGCCGGCGCCGCGCGGTTGCGGCTTGATTTCGAGCACGCAATCGCCGAATTGGCCGTGACCGCCCGACTGGCGCTTATGCCGCCCGCGCACCGTCACCGGCTTGCGGATGGTTTCCTTGTACGGCACCGAGGCCGGCTTGGTGTTGAGCTTGAGGCCGTAGCGGCTCATCAGCTTGTCCACCGCCACGCGCAAGTGGATTTCGCCTTGGCCTGACAGGGTCATTTCGTGCAGTTCGGAATCCTGCGCAAACCTCAGCGAGGGGTCTTCCTCGATCAGCTTGTGGAGGGCGGCCGTCAGCTTCACTTCGTCGGCGCGATTGGCGGCCTGGATGGCGAGCTTGTAGACCGGCGTCAGCACTTCGATCTCGGCCTTCTTCGGCGGCGCCTTGGCGGTCGAAAGCGTGGCGCCGGTGGTGATGCCTTCGAGGCGTGCGAGCGCGACCGTCTCGCCGGCTTTGGCTTCGGCGAGCTTGGTCTGGCTGGTGCCGAGGAGCTGCGAGATGCCACCGACGCGGGTTTCTTCGCCGTCGGAAGTTTTCAGTACCGCGCCGTCCTTGAGGTTGCCTTGCATGACGCGGGCGATGGAAAGTTTGCCGCCGCGTTCGGAATAAACCGTCTTCAGCACCTGCACAGTGGTGTCGGTGCCTTCCGGAATACCCAAACGCCTGGCCGCGACCGAAACGTCGGGGCTGTCATGGCGTAGCGCCTTCAGGACGCGCGTGATGCCCTGATTGCGTTCGGCCGAGCCGATGAACACCGGTACCACCAAGCCATTGGAGAATTCACGTTTGATGTCGCCGAACACTTCATCGCGTTCCGGTTCCTGATCGGAGAGCAATTCTTCCATCAAGTGCTCGTCGTAATCGGCGAGCTTTTCCAGCATCGAATAGCGGGCCTGCTTTTCCTCGTCGGGATCGGAGATGTCGACCCGCTCGGACGGTTTGCCGTCGCGATAGGCAAAGGCGCGTTCGAGCGCCAGATCGATGAAGCCCGTGATTTGCTCGTTCTGCCAAATGGGGATTTGGCGGAGCAACAGCGGGGTGTCGCTGGCGTCTTGCAAGGCGGCGAGGATGTCGGTCAACGTCCCTTGGGCCTTGTCGATCTTGTTGACGAACATCATGTGCGGGACTTTGAGGTCCGACAGCCGCTTCATGTACGGCTTCAACATCTGGACCTTGGCCGGTTCGGGCTCGATTACCACGATGGCGGCGTCGATGCCGTAAAACGTAAACAGGCTGTCCTGCAGAAACTCGATGGAACCCGGGCAGTCGAGGAACGTGAAATTCTGGTCCATGAACGTGGTCGTCGCGCAACTGACTTCGACGCTCATCTGGCGCGCCCGCGCTTCGGGGCTGGAGTCACCGACCGTGTTGTTCTGGGAGACTGATCCCTTGCGGGCGGTCGTTCCGTTGGCGAATAGAACGGCTTCGAGCAGCGTGGTCTTGCCGGAGCCGTATGGTCCTACCAGGGCCACGGTTCGTGGCCCTCTTCCTCCATTTGCACTCGACATTATTGGCCTCCTTCGGACCCTGCGGGATTGAGGGTCCGGGGGGGCGCGGCGGGCGCTGGTCCCGGTGACTGGGCCGCGTCACGCGCCCCGTTTTTGGTCCCGAAACCCTCGCGCTGAAATTGAACCTTGGCAAGGGGGCCGGCAGGGGCGGACAGGCGTTATTCCGCCCCCTTTGCCGCAGCCTGGGAAGGAGGGTAGCCTCTTATACTGCCGCCGCCGTCAACCCCTTGAGGTTCAATGTGTCCGAACGCGTAACGCCCGATTCCGCGAAGAGTGGCCGCGCCACTCACCCAGCGCTGTTCCTTTTGATGTTTGTGCCAATGGGCATCTCCAACGGTTTTGTGGCGGTGACACTGGGCTTCCTTTTGGCCGCGGCCGGGGTCGGTGTTGATGCCATCGCGATGCTGGGGGTGTGGTCGCTGCTGCCGCAGCTTTTCAAGGTGATCGGCGGGCCGCTGGTGGACGCCACCCTGACCAACAAGGTCTGGTATTTTCTTTCGGCCGTGGTTACCGGACTGTTGATCGCGGCGACCGGCTTCGTGCCGGCTTCGGCCTCGCATCTGCCGCTGATCACCGTTCTGGTGTTCGTGATCAGTGTCGCGTCGGCGTTCTCAGCGCTGGCGGCCGACAGCATCATGGCCCATGCCACCAACCCCGAAGAGAAGGGCCGCGCCGGGGGGTGGAGCCAGGCGGGCAATCTCGGCGGTTCGGCGATCGGCGGTGGCCTCGGATTGTGGCTGGCGCAGAACCTGACACCGGCCGGTGACCTTGCGGTCGGCGCCTGGCTGACCCGGCATACCGGTCTCACGTGGTTCACGGGTGCCGCCGTGTGGATGGGCCATCACGTCGAAGCGGCGGTGATCGGCGCCAGTGCGGCAGGCTTGTTGTGCCTGTTATCGGCGCTAGCTTTGTTCTTGGTGCACGAGCCGCCAATGGGCCATCGCGAGGCCGGGTTCTTCAAGAGCATCACCAATGTCGGCAAAGATCTTTGGGTCCTGATCAAGTCGCGCCGCGGGCTTCTCGCGCTGGTGGCGATGTGCCTGCCGATTAGCGCCGCCGCCATGACACAACTGTGGTCGGCCGTGGCGCAGGACTGGCACGCGAGCGCCAATTGGGTCGTGCTGATCAACGGCATGCTCGGCGGTGTCATCACCATGGCGGGCTGCATCGTCGGCGGCTGGGTTTGCGACCGCATGAACCGCATGGTCGCCTTCAACCTGTTCAGCCTCATCACTTCGGCGCTGGTGCTGATGACCGCGTTCTCGCCGCGCACCGAGGCGATGTATATCCTCTATGTCGGGCTCTATCAGTTGATTGCCGGATTCTGTTACGCCGCGTTTGGCGCGGTGGTGCTGGAAGCGATCGGCAAGGGCGCCGCGGCGACCAAGTACAATCTCCTCGCCGGTATTGCCAACGGTCCGATCATGTATCTGTCGTGGCTCGACGGGCAGGCGCATGTCTGGCACGCCCCGTCCTGGCTGCCGCAGGACGGCACGACCTTGATGTTGCTGACGGAGGCTTTGGTGCCGGTGGCCGGGACGTTGGTTTTGCTGACGTTCTATTTTGCGACCAGACCGCTCTACCGGGGTAGGACGGCGAGCCCTACCGGTTGATCAGCACGCTGTACAGGCGCGGCAGCGATTGGCCGTGATCGCGGACGAGATGGGCCAGCGAGTCCTTGGGTCCATCCACTTCGACACCGGCGCCGCGTAGCTTGGTCACGGCCTCGTCGGCGGTCAGACCAAGGGCGGGGGCGGAAGCGGAAATCGGGGCATCGGCGACGCGATTGAGCACGATCCAAGGGCCGCCACGCTGGCCGCCGTGACCGCCTTGGCCACCGGCCGGGAACGCCGTGACGATCAATGCGATGGCGATGGCGGCGCCAATGCCAGCGGTGGCCTTGGCCGCGGTCGATTGGAACATGTGCCCCAGGCCTTTCCAATTGCGGACGATGTGCATCAGGATGGCGGCCACGAAGGCAACGCCGATCCACTCGTGGATTTCCCCGATCTGGCCGCGAACACCGAACAAGAGCATCAGGCCGGTGATCGATACGGCAAGGCTGGTGACGAGGCTTAACGGCGTGGCGTATTTGCGCAGGAATTCCATAGCTGGCTCCATGAAGGTGCTGGCCTCTTCAACGCAACACCTTACCCGTTTCCGTTGCCGGAAATGTGTCGGTTCACACCGATGTGAGGCGCTTTGCCTTTATTTCAGCGAGGCGGTGAAGCGCTGAATCCGCCGGCAGGCCTCTTCCAGCAGTTGGTTGGACGTCGCATAAGAGATGCGGAAGAACGGCGACAGGCCGAACGCCGCGCCATGCACCACCGCAACGCCTTCGCCTTCGAGGAGCGCACCCGCAAAGTCCTCGTCGGTCGCAATCACCTTGCCCGACGGTGCCGTCTTGCCGATCAGCGCCCGGAGGGACGGATAGACATAGAACGCACCTTCCGGCTTGGGGCATTCGATACCGGTCGCTTGGTTTAGCATCGAGACGACGAGATCGCGCCGTTCCTCGAACGCTTTGGCCCGCACCGGGATGAAATCCTGCGGCCCGTTCAAGGCTTCGACGCTGGCCCATTGCGAAATCGAGGTGGCGTGGCTGACCGATTGGCTCTGCAGCTTGGCCATCGCCTTCACCAACGGTTCGGCGCAACCGCAATAACCGACGCGCCAGCCCGTCATGGCATAGGCTTTGGACACACCGTTCATCGTCAGGGTGCGCTCGTAGAGGTTCGGCTCCACCGCCGCGATGGTGGAAAATTTGAAATCGCCGTAAACGAGGTGTTCATAAATGTCGTCGGTCAGCACCCACACCTGCGGATGCTTGAGCAGTACGTCGGCCAGTGCCTTCAACTGGGTGACGGTGTAGCAGGCGCCAGTCGGATTGGACGGCTGGTTGAGGATCAGCCATTTGGTCTTGGGTGTGATCGCGGCGTCGAGCTGTTCCGGCGTCAGGCGGAAGCCGTTTTCGAAGGTGGCTTCGACGATCACCGGCTTGCCGCCGCCCAGCGCCACGATGTCGGGATAGGAAACCCAATAAGGTGCCACGCAGATGACTTCGTCACCTGGGTTCAGGGTGGCCATCAAGGCGTTGTAGATGATGGCCTTGCCGCCGGCCGCCACGAAAATCTGCGACGGGGCATAGTCGAGGCCGTTCTCGCGTTTGAACTTGGCTGCCACCGCCTTGCGCAGCTCGGGAATGCCTTCCACCGCCGTGTATTTGGTTTCGCCGCGTCGGATCGCCGCAATCGCAGCTTCCTTGATATTGTCGGGCGTATCGAAGTCGGGTTCGCCGGCGCCGAGCCCGATGACATCGCGGCCGGCGGCTTTGAGCTCGCGCGCCTTCTGGGTAACGGCGATGGTCTGCGACGGCTGGATCCGGCCCAGCGATTCACTCAAAAAACCCTTTGGCAGCGGCGCCATAGCTTCCTCATTTCTGGAGCGCCTTCACGAAAGTGGCGCCAATCGCGACAGCGTATTTGGCGGGTTTCCGTCAGAAAGCGCGACAATTCAAGAATCTAGAGCATTTCACCCGATTCAACGACGCGATGAAATGCGCGAGCCCGGCGGCAGGGTGTCGCCGCACTGGCATATTCGCAAGAGCAGGTTAGAATTATTCACGATTGTTACCGTTTTTAAAGACTTTGCGGCATATTATCTTCGGTGCGAGGAATAGCGGTCATGCGCCGGTTTGCAATCCTTCTGATTGCCGGTCTTGTCCTGGCAGGGTGCTCCAAGTCCCACCAGGTTCCCGCTGGACGTTGGATCGGCCATTACGAATCGTCTTCGGTTATGGTTGTGGCGTGGCTGGAGATTACGCCGCGGGGAGACGTCCGGATCAGCGCGCCCGATTTCCTGGACCCTGGCGAACCCACCGACGAGCAGCGCGAGGCAGCTCACACGCGCTTGGCGAACCAACTCTATGACGGCTGGGGCAACATCCCGTCGCGCCATTACGAGTTCAACGGGCACGTCTTCCGCAAACCCGGCGGCTTCGCGCCGCAGATGGAATGGAACCCCGTGACCAAGCAAATGAAGGTCGTGTTCTATTTCGGCATGCAGCGCTCGATCCGCATCGCGATGCAGCCAGTCAAGGAATTCACCGAAGACACTTGGCTGCCGCAGTAAACGCCGCTCTCTCACTTCCACTCGTGAAACGCGAAAAACGCCGCGCCAACCAAGAGCGCGAAGGCGACGATGTGATTCCACCGAATCGCTTCGCCGAGATAGAATGTCGAGAACACCGCGAACACACCGAGCGTGATCACTTCCTGCATGGTCTTGAGTTGAGCCGCCGAATAGACGGTGTAGCCGATGCGGTTGGCGGGTACGGCAAGGCAGTATTCGAACAAGGCGATGCCCCAGCTCACCGGGATCACCAGCCACAACGACACGGACGGGAACTTAAGTTGGCCGTACCAGGCGAACGTCATGAACACGTTGGAACACAACAACAGAATCACGGGCGCTACAAACGGCCAACGCATCTACCGGCATCCTTTCGTTAGCGGCGGTAACATCTCTGTGCCTGCCTCGTGCCGCCGCAATATTGGTCACGAGACTGCCGTCCGGCCCCGGGTTGCGACATACGGTTACAAATCGGGCCGGTCCGGCCCTTCCGCTCCTGCCCGGTGCGCTTCAATCTAGCCCGTACCGCACAAGAGGCGGGTAGAGATAGAGACGCCGCCGCGAGGACCTGCCGGTTTTCAGTGGGAACAAGCGGCGACCAGACTGTGCTTTCATCGGCGCTCCACCACGCAGGCACAGTCGTCAGGACGGCCGGACCTCTTCGGGGTCCCCAAGACCGGGAGTTATCCGGCCGTCCGCCCCTTTTTGTGTGGCTTCTACGCAATTGCCCTAAGGAAAAGTTTCCTGTTCTCACATAAGTCAGAGAAACATGTTGTCGAACGCCGGTTTCAGACCATATTGAACGTTTGACGGCCATATCCCGCGGCCTGTGAGCGAGCAATTCTCATGAAAATTCTATCAAATAGCGTTTCCGTCCTAGTCTTGGCTTTTGCCCTCGGGGCCTGTGCTACAACCCCCCCGCCAACCGTAAAACCCGAAGACATGCCGAAGGCTTATCAGGCCCCGACGCCCGAAACCGACAAACAGGTCTCGGCCGACTGGTGGAAAAGCTTCGAGTCCCCGGAGCTGACCGCCTTCATCGACGAGGCCCACAGTGGCAATCTTGATCTTGCCACCGCCGCCGCGCGGTTGGAGCAGGCCCAGGCCCAGGCCGGTTCGGCGACAGCCGATCTGTTGCCGACGGTCCAGTTGACCGGCTCGGCCAAGCAGATCGGTTCCCATGCTACCAAGCCCTCCAACACCTTCGGCCTGAACGGCGCCGCCAGCTACGAGCTCGACGTCTGGGGCAAGAACTTCAACGGCTACCGTTCCGGCCGCGAAGGCGCCCGCGCCGCGCAGTACTACCAGGACACCACCTTGCTCACGACGAATGCCAACGTCGCCAACGCCTATTTCACGGTGCTGGCCCTGCGCGAGCGCATCGACGTCGCCCGCAAGAACGTCGAAGCGGCCAAGCGCATTCTGGCGATCACTCAGGCCAAAGTGTCCAACGGCGTGTTGTCGAACCTCGAACTGGCGCAGCAGACCGCGACGGTTCTGGGCGAAGAAGCCACCATCCCGGCGCTCGTGGAGCAGGAACGCGAAGAGCTCAACGCCCTCGCTATTCTGCTCGGCCGCCTGCCCGGCACGCTCAAGGTCGACGCCGCCAGTCTTGAGAATCTGGCTGCTCCGCCAGTGCAGGCTGGTCTTCCTGCGACCCTTCTCACCCGTCGTCCCGACGTCAAGCAGGCCGAGTCCAGCCTGATGGCGGCCCATGCCGATCTCGACGCGGCTCGCGCGGCGTTTCTGCCCGGTGTTGACCTAACGGCTGGCGGCGGCTGGTCGAAAGGCGTGATGACCGGATTGATCAGCCCGCAGACGCTGGCATGGAACCTCGGCGCCAGCGTGGTGCAGACCATCTTCGATGGCGGCAAGCTGACCTCGAGCCGCGACTACTACAAGGGCGTCGAACACGAGTTGCTCGCGTCCTATCGCAGCGCGGTGCTGAGCGCCTTGAGCGACACCGAAACCCAACTCGGCAGCGTATCGGCCTATTCCGAGCAGGAACGGCTGACCACCGAGCAGGTGAAGAATGCGCAGGAAGCATTCCGCATCTCCGAGCTGCAATACCGCGAAGGCGTGGTCGATCTTTTGACCGTGCTGCAGGCGCAGCAGACGCTGTTCACGGCGCAGGATTCGCTGATCCAGATCAAGCTGGCGCGGCTGCAGTCGGGCGTCGGCCTCTATCGCGCCCTTGGCGGCGGCTGGGATGTGACGAAGGACGAAGACAAGCCCTTGCGCAATACCTTCATCCCGGTGCCGGATCTGACCGATCTGCCGATCCCCGATCCGACCCAGCTTTCGGCATCGTTGCCGTTCTGAAGATAATGACGAAAAGGCCCGCCTCGGCGGGCCTTTTTGATTGGGGGCCGTCGGCACTCCTGAATTGCCCTCAACGGGTTACGCTATGAAGCCACGGCATTGCCCGATGGCATAGGCCTAGCCGATATGACCGCACCCCGCTAATAATGGCCCCAGGATGGGAGTTCGATGGAAAGCCCCTGGTTCCATTTGGATCGAAGCGGCCAGAGCTTGCGTCTGACCGCCGGTGGTCCATGGACGGTGTATCACGCCGCCGCCGTGGACGGGGCCTTGCGCCGCCTTGATCCCAAGGACGCGACCGCGGCCGAGATTGATGCCAGCGGCGTCGAGGCGCTCGATACCACCGGTGCCTGGATGCTCCTGCGCACCAAATGCCAGCTTGCCGCCGCCGGCCTCACGATCACCGCCTTCAAGGTCCCTGAGGACTTCAAGCCGCTGCTGCAGGTGATTGAGTCAGATCAGCCGCCGCCGCCGGCTGCGGTCGTCACCCGTGACACGTTCGCCGCCTATCTCGAACACGTCGGCCGCGCCAGCCACTCTGTGCTGATCCAGGGGCTCGGCATCCTTGGCTATGTCGGGCGCATCACCATCGAGTGGTTTAAGACCATCTACGCCCCGCAACGCCATTTTCGCTTGATCGCCACGATGCATCAGATCGAAGAGGTCGGCATCAACGCGCTGCCGATCGTCGGGCTGTTGATGTTCCTCGTCGGCATTGTGCTGGCCTATCAGGGCGCCGATCAGCTCAAGCGCTTCGGCCTCGACATCTACACCGTCAATGCGCTCGGCATCGGCGTGCTGCGCGAGCTTGGTGTCTTGATCACCGCGATCATCATCGCCGGGCGCTCGGGCTCGGCCTTCACCGCGCAGATCGGCACCATGAAGGTGAACGAGGAAATCGACGCGATGCAGACCATGGGTCTCAACGTCGACGACGTTCTGATCCTGCCGCGCGTCACCGGTCTCGTCATTGCGCTGCCGTTTCTCACCTTCTATGCCGACGTCGTAGCGCTGATCGGCGGCGCGCTGATGTGCTATTTCGACATGGGCATCACCTTTCCGATGTTCATCCGCCAACTGCATCAGGCGATCAATCTCGACACCTTCCTGGTCGGCATGATCAAGGCGCCGGTGTTCGCCTATGTCATCGGCATGGTGGGCTGTTTCGAAGGCCTCAACGTCGAGCGCAACGCCGCGTCGGTCGGTAAGCTCACGACCCGGTCGGTGGTGGAGTCGGTGTTCCTCGTCATTGTGCTCGATGCCGCCTTCTCGGTCATGTTCTCGATTTTGGGGATTTGAGCATGGCCGGGCCCGACACCATCATCAGCGTCAAAGGTCTCGTCACCCGGCTCGGTGGCAAGCTGATCCACGACCACATCGATCTTGACGTCCGCCGCGGCGAGGTGATTGCCATCGTCGGTGGCTCCGGCTCGGGCAAGTCGGTGCTGCTGCGCTCCATCGTTGGGCTGATGCGCCCGGCGGCGGGTTCGATCGATGTCTTCGGTGAAGATGTCCTGGCAATGAATGAGAACGCCATGCGCGCCTTGCAGCGCCGCTGGGGCGTGCTGTTTCAGGACGGCGCGCTGTTCTCCTCGCAGACGGTGGCGGAAAACATCCAGGTTCCCTTGCGCGAATTCACCGACGTGCCGCAGGTGTTGATGAACGAAATCGCCGCGATCAAGCTTGCGATGGTCGGCCTGGGCGAAGACGCGGCGTCCAAATACCCTTCCGAACTGTCCGGCGGTATGCGCAAGCGCGCCAGCCTCGCCCGCGCCCTGGTGCTCGATCCCGAGATCGTTTTCCTTGATGAGCCGACTTCCGGTCTCGACCCCATCGCCGCCGCCGCCTTCGATCAGTTGATCGCATCGCTGCAGAAGAGCCTTGGCCTTACGGTTTTCATGGTGACGCACGATCTCGACACACTGAACGCGATTTGCGATCGCGCGGCGGTGTTGGTGAACAAAAAACTGAAGGTCGGTACGATCGACGAGGTGCGCCGCGATCCCGATCCCTGGATTCAGGAATACTTCGCCGGCCCGCGCGGCCGCGCGGCAATGCGGCAATAGGTGATGTGATGGAAACGAAAGCCAATTATATTGCGGTAGGCGCCTTCGTGCTAACCTTCATCCTGGCGCTGGTGATCACGGTGTTATGGCTGGCCGGGGCGCAGTACAGCCACGAATACGAATACTACCGCACCAATTTTCACGGTGCGGTAACCGGTCTCGGCAAGGGTACGGCGGTGCGCTACAACGGCATCGACGTTGGGCGGGTGGATACGCTCGAATTCGATCCCCACGATCCGCAGGTTGTCATCGTCACGCTGCAGATCCAGCCCGGCCTCGGCATCCGCACCGACTCGGTATCGTCGATCGAGCCGCAAGGCCTTACCGGCGGGG
>WSSedL1CaDRAFT_10000128_pt1 | contig 48993 bp, 56 predicted proteins | sample WetSurSL1Cattail_FD_9464 | JGI IMG/M metagenome (IMG submission 9464)
TAGGAGCCACAAATATGCCCAACAGTCTGGACCCCGCCATAAGAAGACCCGGAAGGTTCGACAGGGAAATATATATTGGTGTTCCTGATGAAAATGCCAGATATGAGATACTTAAAATTCATACGGGTAAAATTCCCCTTGATAATGATGTTGATCTTGCACATATGGCTAATATAACACACGGCTGTGTCGGAGCAGATTTGAAAGCCTTATGCACAGAAGCAGCTATGAATTGTATCAGGCGGCAGTTGGAATCTGGTACGGGAATAGAGAGAGAAAAAGCAGGCGGCGAGGAGGGGATTTGTGTTTCATATAAGGATTTTTCCATGGCGCTTGCAGAAATCCAACCCTCAGCAATCCGTGAGGTCACTACAGAGGTCCCGCATGTTACATGGAATATGATCGGCGGACTGGAAGAAATTAAAAGCAAATTGAGAGAGTGCATTGAATGGCCTTTGAAATATCCGGATGTTTTCTCTTTCATGAATATCAAAAGTCCAAGGGGAATACTTCTTTATGGTCCTCCAGGTACGGGCAAAACACTTGTTGCCCGTGCGGTAGCAAACGAAAGCGGAGTAAATTTCATACCTGTAAAGGGTCCCGAGTTATTATCCAAATGGCAGGGAGAAACTGAAAAAGGTGTACGGGAAATATTCAGAAAAGCGAAACTGACGGCTCCCTGTATTATTTTTTTTGACGAAATCGATTCTCTCATTACATCCGGCGAGCATGCTGAAAGAAGTAATTCTACTGTTTTGGCACAACTTCTTACGGAGATGGATGGGATTGATACATTGGAAAATGTAATGATAATTGGTGCTACAAACCGTATTGAAGCTATGGATAAGGCCTTACTGAGGGATGGAAGATTTGATGAATTGCTGGAATTCAAGATTCCCGATACCACAGCCAGAAAAGATATTTTCAAACTTCACCTTAAAAACCGGAGGATTGAATCTGACATTGATCTGGACGAACTGGCCCTGCTTACAGAAGGATATAGCGGCGCCGAAATTGCCGGTGTTTGCAGAAAGGCAGCATTAAAGGCTGTTCGTAATTTTATGGAGAATTATGGTGACAGAGGGGATTTTAACTTTTTGAAAATATGTAAGGAAGATATTAGTTCAATAATAAGATGAAGCTAAAACTTACATGGGATTTTTCGATCATGTGTTATGTTCAACAGGAGGGGATTTCGAATGAAACATGGTGAATATGTTTACTGTTTTATTGAGGGAAGAGTGGATAGGACCTTTGATTTGAAAGGTGTTGGTGGGTATGGAGATGTGCATTTCATGAATTATGAAGGGATTACTGCCGCGATTAGTGATGTGCCTTACAGTATCCTGGAGCCTAACAGGGAGAACGCCCTTGCACATGAAAAAATCATCCAGCAATTATTAAAATATTACAATCTGGTTCCATGCAGCTTCGGCAATGTCTTCAAGAGTAAGGAAGACATTCATACTTTTATAAGCAAAACATATGAATACCTGAAAGAAAATCTGGAAAATGTAAGAGATAAAATGGAAGTTGGACTGCGTGTCTTTTGGAAAAAATCGGTTTTCTCAGAGGAAATTGAAACAAAAGAGATAAAGGAATTTAGAGATATGCTGCTGCAAAAACCCAATGCGGAGAATTATTACTCAAAAATTGATCTCGGCAAAATGGTTGAGGCACAGGTAAGCAGACGCAGGCAGCATTATTCCGATGCTATTTTTGAACCTCTTGCAAAATATGCGGTAGAAGCAAAGCTAAACGATACTGTAAATCCATTAATGGTTTTGAACGCGTCGTTTCTTATACAAAATAGCAAAGAACAGGAGTTTGACAGCCAGGTAGGTACAAGAATGAAAAAATTCGAGGACCGGCTGGATTTTAGTTACTCAGGACCCTGGCCACCTTATAATTTCACATCCAGTGTACCAAATACTTGATCTCATAGGTAGGTGATATAGTGTTTTTTATTAATAGTATTTATAACCTACTCGAAACGATTACGGAGTATGCGCTTAACGAACTATTTGATGAACAGGAAATTAAGCGGAAGATCATGGAATTGAATGTTTTATACGAATTGAATGAAATCGGTGAAGAAGAATACGATAGATTGGAAAAAAAGCTTCTTAAGCAGTTGAGGGAAGCAAGAGAATACAACCTGGAAAAACAAAGGGAAGAGGCAGGAGAAGAGGAAGAAGAAGAGGGAGAAGAAGAGGAAGAAGAAGAGGAAGACGGAGAGGCAGAAGAAGACAAAGAAGAGGAGCATGGGGAAGAACAGTAGGAAGAAATGGGGGCAATGAAGGAGCAAAGAGGAGGATAAGAGCTGATAATATGGGCAGGTTTTCTGCCCTTTATAGTTTTATTGATATGGATTCTATGGATATGTGTTGAAATATAGTATTTGGGGAAAAAGGCGAATTACTGATCAATGCATCATTCTAATATATAGATAGTTCTCGGGATTGGAATTTAAATTTGGACACTTTATGGGATTTGGTATGAGGGGGTATTTGTATGGCGATGCAAAAAGCAACAGAAGGATCAACTCTTGGAGAGATACTTGAAAAGATACTTGACAAGGGAATTGTAATTGCAGGGGATATATCAATCAGTCTTGCCGATGTAGAGCTATTGACCATAAAAATCAGACTGGTGGTGGCGTCGGTGGACAAGGCGATGGAAATGGGGATTAACTGGTGGAAAAATGATCCCTACCTCTCTTCTGAGGCGGGAAAAAATAATCAAAAAGATCTTGAAGAGGAGAACAGGAAATTGAAAGAAAAAATTCAAAAGCTCCAACAGGAGTTTGCATGAATTCAAGGAAAGAGAACATTGGCAGGGCCCATGGCCTATATATTTTTCCAGATTAAAAATTTCTTCATAAACCAAGCACCCAATATTGATCCCCACATATTATAGCTAGTGAAGGGTAGACTCTTCGACAATAGCATAATAAGAGGGGGTAGTTACGTGGCTATAAAGCATTCGGTCGAATCTTCAAGCCTTGCGGAAGTGCTTGATAGAATACTTGAGAAAGGAATCGTCATAGACATTTTTCTTCGTGTATCTCTTGTAGGTATCGAATTACTGGCTATTGACGGTAGAATCGTCATTGCAGGCGTTGAAACCTGGTTATGTTACGCACGGGCTGTCGGCTTAACAGAATATCACAGGGAATAGCAGAACACTATAAAAAGTAAAGATTCCAAATAGAAAGGCCATCTATGAAAAAATACATATTTCTGATGGTCTTTCTATTTGTAGTCAAAATAATATTGCTGTAAAAAAATAAGGCATTTAGCCTTATTAAAAAAAATGTTATGGGGAATAAACGAAGGTAAACTCATTCAAATAATGCATAGGTAGCACGTCTATTCTTCTTCCCGAGGGTGATGCTTTTCTGTCAATCCAACAGCAGCGGCATAGATTAACCAAGTTTCAACACCTGCGATAACTATTCTTGAATCAACAGCAAGTAGTTCGATACCTAATAAAGAAACCCTGAGAAAAATGTCAATAACGATACCCTTTTCGAGGATTCGGTCCAACACTTCGGCCAAACTTGAAGATTCAATAGAATGCTTGACTGCCATAATATTCACATCCTTTCAATTTTTTAAGACTGCTTCTACAAACAGTATATGAATTTACAAAGCATGTGTGATTAACATAATTAATAAATTATGGAAAATGATTTTGATAAAAATAGTCAGATATTATTCTGTTTATTAATGAGTTGTTTTCCTTCTGCATATACATTAATGATGAATACTTATAAACTTCAACAGATCACAAATATTGCAGGTGATAGGATGGATAATATACCTTATGATGATTATTCAATTATTTTAGATGTTATTAAGGACAGAGTTCTTGTTGATAACGAAATACTCTATTATAAGGAATATTCCGAACTTTTGTCAGATAAATTTTATTATAAGGACATAACTTACTGTGAAGCCAGGAATTTAAGTGCAAAGGCTGCGTTTATGGCAAGCAAAGCAGTAGTAACGATCCTGTTTGATCTTGTATTTGTGTATGAGTATTGCAATATTGAAGAAACCAACAATTTATTCAATATGTATACGGAAAAGGTTAAAAAAACCATATGCATTGATAAATGGGAGTGCTTAAATTTTTTAGGTAATTTCGACAATTTGCGATGCCAATGCCTGATAAGGGATGTGCGTTATGCTGCCAATATTGATTCATTTATGACAAAGCTTGCAATATCAGTACTTGTGGATATTGAATGTCTAATTACGGAAACGGAGACAATAAGACTCACAGACATAAAAAACATTAAAACAAAATCGTTGGATGTAAATTCCACAAATCACGATGCTCTTGTGGAAGATTCTTTACAGGAGGAAATTTCGCCATGTAGTGATTTGAATACGCTATCCAGACTTTCAACCTATATATCACAGTACATGAGTAAAATGATGGAGGTGAGCCAGCGACTCAACGAAGAAATTGTGCAAAAGAATAAATTGATAGATTTATTGGAAAGCACTGTTCAAAGTCTGAAAACAGAGAAAATATGTGAGGATACAAATCCGAAACAATAACAATTTTTTTGGAGATACATATAATAATATAGTTGTAGCTGACTTGAGGAGTAGTTCTACCTTAACATAGCTTCATACATAAGCAGAAGCAACTAATTCACAGAACAATACTTGCATAATGCAATATAATTTTATAAATTCTTATGAAAGGAGATCAAAACAGGATGAATGACGAAAAATCGTTTGCCAAGCAGGAAGAAATGACAGAGAAAGTAGGTATTTTTGTTAAGAGAATACTTGCAAAATACTATGTACCTGAGTGCCAGGTGCTGTTCCAGGAAAAAATTGATCCTATCACCGGAGCACATACGGGCGTGAAGGAAGCATTAAAGCTTTTTATGAACAATGCGGGAGAAAATGGTGAAAACCCAATACAGGGAATAACAGAGGTCATTATGAGCCTTACTGAAACGCCATCAAGTGTTATCATAACAAATACCAAATCAAGAGTAAAAATTATTTTTAAAGTGTTCCTACTGGTAAAATATCAGGACATGGCAGCGCCGAGCCTTATTGTACTGCCGGATGATATCGGTACAAAGTGCTATACATCAGCCGACTTGACAATACCGCAGCATAAGGAGAATGATCACCCAAGAGAAACACTTCAGATTTCCGATGGTAATTTCCTGTACATAGCAGATATACCTCTATCAGAATTTGATAATCAGATGACATCATATCAACTGCATGACCCTACACTTCAACCGTATGTTGTATTGAAAAACTTTTCATGGTCCATAGATGTCGATGATGTGGTAAGGAGCGATTCTGGTAATTCTGCGACAGCAACAACAATATCCATATGCCAGGATGTCCTTAATAAGATCAGCATAGATCAGGACCTTGAGATTAGCGGGATTGCAAAGATGTACTAGTGAGTTACCATCGAGCAACTTACTGCCTAAACAGATGAAATAATGAATTTTGTGTAAACGGTAAAAATTAATGTTGAATTTAAAGTTATTTTTTAAGGGGCAAATGCTAAAGACAGGCATTAGCCCCTTAATTTTGCCCTAATAAGCCATATTTACCATAATATATAAATAATTGGAATACACATCTGCGATTTTTAATATATTAAAAAAGTGAAGATAGAGCTTGGCAATTCAGGATATACATAACGTAGGAATGATAAAAAGGCAAAGCTGATACAAGAAGGTGAAAAGTAATGACATTTAACGAGAACGGATGCAAAAAACCGGTTAAACCGGAGGAAAATAAAACGGGGATATATATCTATTGTATTATGCAGGAGGGTGCGGTAATCAATGCGGATCAAAAGGGGATAGACGGTTCAGGCAGCCTTTTCCCGGTACAATATCGCGAGCTTGCTGCTATTGCAAGTGAGGTGGAACTTGATAAGTTTAAATTACATACGGCGGTTACAAGCAAAGAAATTGATATGGGTTGGATAGAGGAAAAGGCAAGAGCACATGAGAGAATTGTGGAGCAATTAATGAAGGAGAATGATCTTCTGCCGGCAAAGTTTTGTTCAATTGTGAGTAACAAGGAAGCTTTAAAGGCTTTTTTGGAAGACAACTACCATGAATACAGGAGGGCGTTCCAGAGGCTGAAAGGACACGAGGAGTGGAGTGTTAAAGTATATCTGGATTTTGAAAAACTGAAACAGTTTATTATTGATAATACTCCGGAAATAAAGGAGAGAATAGAAATTCTTTCATTCATGTCAGATACGGGTACATATCTGATAAAGCGTAAAATAGACAATCTGGTTCATGAACGAACGGATAAGCGCTTTGAGACTGATGTTGCATATATTGCAAAGGCACTCAGGGCTGTCAGCAAATGTGAAGCACTCTCAAAACCGGAGTCTCCGAAACACCAGCAGACGGATACCCCGGTTGTTTTTAAAGCTTCCTATCTGATTGAAAAAACCATGCTTTATAATTTCAATCGACAATTGAATGAATTATCAGATGAACTTGAGCCTGAGGGGATTACTTTTGAAATAACCGGGCCCTGGCCCCCATATACATTTGTAAAAGATGAAGAAAAAGAGAATGCCGAACGGTCTTTAGTCAGGCTGTTATTGCCATTGAAATGAGCCGGAACGGTGCACTTGGATATGTCTGAGTCAGTTAAAAGGGAGGATTTGAGATGATTGAAGCAACTCGGGATAAAGATGATAAGTCATCACTGGTAGATGTTATAGACAGGCTTCTGGATAAGGGACTTGTAATTAATGCAGATATAACTGTGTCTGTTGCTGGAGTTGAACTGCTGGGTGTAAAGGTAAGAGCTGCCCTCGCCTCATTTGCAACAGCAGCGAAGTATGGCCTTGAATTTCCTTCAGGCACCAATTACCAGACTGCAGCCTGGAAAGAAGCACAGGCAGGTGTGGAAACGTGTCCTCAGTGCGGCAAAGAAGTGGGTAAAGAAGAATTGTTGAATGAATGCTGCCCGTGGTGTGGCTGGATCAGTGCAAAGGCTGAAATGAAATTGAAAGAGAAAGAAATGCAGGCGATGCAAAGAATTGCAGTTCCAATTCCGCAGAAATGATAAAAGCTATAGAAATCAAAGCCTTACTTTGCGTTTAATAAATAGTATCAGTAGAAGAGAGCATGGAGGAGTATCTGGATGGAACAGCCTTCAAAAGCCGATTTGAGCCGGTTCATGAATGTCCTGGATATACAGAGCCGAAAAATTATCTGGCATCTGCGTTATCATGGCCATGTAAGGCTTGCTGAGCTGACTGGGCTTATTGGTGCCTCTACTGACATGGAGACCTTATACAGGCTAAAGGAGATCATTAATCCTACCGCATTAAAATTATTTGGCAGGCCGATCCTGGAATTTTGCAAGTCCAGGATTGATCAAAAAACCGGGAAGAGGGTACTTTTTAATTGGTGGCTTCGTGACTTCGCAGAAGAGGGGCAGCCGGTGACAGGTGAAGGAGAGAAGCCCATGGTTGATGTATTTGATGAAGAGGATCAGATTGTCATTATTTCCGAGGTATCTCCTTCGCTTAAATTGAGTGATACGGTAAAAATAGAGCAGCGGCATGGTATCTTGAGCATCACAATTGATAAAATTCAATAAATGCATTGGTACAGATATATTTCTAATAATCGACTCCTTCAGGACAATTCTGCAGTTCAAATGGCTTAAGCCCAGAAAGGAGAGATCTGGTTTATGGCACTTGATATAAATGAAGATAATTTAAAACATGGTTTGCTGGGACTAGTGATGGCTTTGGTGGAAATCATCAGAGATTCGCTGAAACATCAGGCACGGGAAAGAATTAAAAGCGGGATTTTAACAGATGCGGAGATAGAAAGATTGGGGGGGGCTTTGATGGAACTGGATACAGCCATTGAAGACATAAAGGAAGAGCAGGGGATCACTGAATCGGTAAAAGGAGTAAGAGATGGATTGGATGAAATCGTAGATAGCGTTGTAGATAGATTGATTAACCCTGAAAGATGGGAAGATGAAGTTGAACAGTAAAAATTCAGGAGTATTGGGCCCAATTCGGCTTTTGATGATTGCTTTAGTGAATGGAATGAAATGCTGAGCAAAGGCAGGGATGGTTATGGAGTATGTATATATGGCCATGTTTCTACAGGAGATTGGAAAGGAGATCAACGGGGAAAATATCCGAAAAATTTTCGCTGCACTGGATATGGAAGCGGATGATGCTAAAGTGCAGTTCTTTATTCCCGCACTGTCTATTCTTGCAGCAGCAAATCAGAAAAAGACAAAGAACCCGGCTGAAACTTCTTTTTATCAGAAATTAGGCCGCTTCCAAAAGCAGTTTGATACGCTTGAAAGTTCTATGGCAGCGATTGATGAGAGGCTGAAAAAAGATAATCCGCAGCAGCAGCCTGAATATACTAAGAAGGATACTGAGGAAGAAATCGCACTAAATAATGAAATGATTCATGACCTGCCTGCCAGGTATGTTTATGGGGTAGCAGATAAAGGGGTAAGCATTCATCTGGAAACGAAAGGCCTGGATGGCGCTTTAGTATACACCATCCCTTATAAAGAAATATGTGTCGCTGTTCATGACTGCCTGGCCGAGCCATACAAATCAGAGGACGATGCAGCAGTGAAAGAGTGGCTTTTCACACAGCAGGAAGTGCTGGATGCCATAACAGAGAGATTTGGAGTGGTGCTTCCTATGAGCTTTGATATGATTATTGAGGGAAATAACGGACAAGATCCGGAGCAAACGGTAAAAGAGTGGCTGGAAAAGAATTACGACAATTTCACGGAAAAAATGTCGGGACTCAAAGGTAAGCAGGAATTCGGAGTTCAGGTCATCCTTGATACGGAAATTCTGAGCACAAAACTGATTGAAACGGATGAAAAGCTATTGAAAAAGAAGAAAGAGATTGACACTAAACCCGAAGGGATAGCTTACATGGAAAGAGAGTTGCTGAAGGACTTACTGAAGGAAAAGATTGAGGAAGCGGCAGACCAGTACTTCAGGGAGTTTTATAGCATGATTAGAAAATGCACGGATGACATTGTAATAGGAAAAGTTAAAAAAGTTGGGGGAAACAAGCAAATGCTGATGAATTTATCCTGTCTGGTAAGAAAGGATATGGTAGAAGAACTGGGCACCGAACTTGAAAAAATTGAAAACATCAATGGTATAGCCGTGCGGTTTAGCGGCCCATGGGCACCTTACAGCTTTGTCACTCCTGAAAAGGGGGTGGCGAAAAATGGATGAAGTAAGTCTGAGTAATGGAGAAAAGATCATCTTAAAAGGGCAAGGTACCCTGATGTTCAAATCAACGTGGCAGCTCGGCCATTTATTTCTTACCGACAGACGGCTTATTTTTATTCAGGCTGCTAAAACAATATTGGAATACAGACTGGATAAGATAATTGAGATGAGTATTATGAAAAGAAGCTGGCTGATGGGGATAAAAGTGAAGCAGTTATGTATTGAATTCAATTGCGGAAGTGGTCGGGAACAAGCCTGTATAGCACTTGTAAAGCCTGATGAATGGGTTGCTGCAATTAAAGAAGAAATGACACTGATGCTTTTTCATTCGCGGCAAGGATAAAACAATGAAGACTTCATAGCCGCAAAGCAAATCAAAGCGATCGATGCCGGTATTAACGAAGCTCATATATTGCAGAAAGGTGGGGTTACAATGGAGCCGAACCGAAGTCCGCAGGCAACGTTGAATGACCTGATTGATAGAATCCTTGATAAAGGCATTCTCCTGAACACAGATCTGATTATATCTGTTGCCGGGATTCCCTTACTTGGCGTTAATCTTAAACTGGCTCTGGCGGGGATGGAGACGATGCTGGAATACGGGATTATGAAGGATTGGGATGAAGCACAGCGTGCTGTGGCCTCTAAAGAAGCAGTAATGGAAAGACCTTGCCTGGATGAAAATGAAAGTATACTTTTTTCAATGTTCGGTACCCACTGGTACAGCAAAGGGATATACAACAGTTGGAGGGCAGGAACGATATACATTACCGACAAGAGGCTGATCATGTTCAGAAAAATGCCTGCTGAAGTTTTATTGGAAATATGTTATGAAGATATTAAGGCGATGTCTATTCAGGAAAGGGATCATTTTACCGGTGAAAAGCGGCAGGAACTCCATATCCTGATGAAAGATGAAGAAGTAATCAAATTACATACCAAGGATACTGTTTTTTTGGAAAAGGCTATTGAGGATATTATGAAGAAAAAGGAGCTTAACCTTGAAGATAATCCTGCATTCCCTGATAAGAAGGAAGTTTTGGGGGATTTTCTATATCCCGGGGAAGAGGTCGTTAATTCAGGAAAGATATGGTACCAGATGCCTTTTACATCTGAGGGGAGTGTACGCTATGTGTGGAAGCCGGGACATTTATATCTCACAGACAAGAGGCTGTGCTGGTGGTATGATTTTGAGAGAAAATTGTATTTTGATATCCCTGCAGATGATATTTCACATGTTACCGTACAGGATGTGCAGTTTGGCAGTGCTCCGGTACAGGAAAAATCACTGATAATAATGTACAAAGAGGGAAATGAGAATAAAGTTGTCTGCTTCCATGATAATGAAACTTCTCTGCATGAATGGGAGAAAGTCATTAGCGAATATGCAAAGGAACATATGGATGGTAAAAATACTGAAACCTGCCCCAGATGTGGTAAAAAAGCATCCAAAGAGAGCTTGCTTGAAAATGGGTGTTCACGATGTGGATGGGTGAGCTTCAAGTTTGGCAGATCAATACCTGTAAACCAGCAGGTGCATTAAAAAGGGGGAGTAAACCGTGATATCGGGTGCGTATATTGGTCAGGAAAATCAAATATCTCTGAGAGTTCTGGAAGCTGAGCCCAGAGATGTTGGACGGGGTATAGCGAGAATGAATCCGGATGATATGATCAGATTGGATGTAGATGTAGGTGATATTATTTCCATATCAGGACCTGGTAAAAGGGAGGCTGCCGCAAAAATTCTACCGACGCATATGGAATATCGGGGAAAATCAATCATACAGCTTGATGAAATCAGCAGGGAAAATGCGGGTATTGGTATTGAAGAGAAAGTGACTGTAAAAAAAAGCCCGTACAATCGTGCACACACGGTAACATTATCTCCAATCGACGATGACAACAACATTGGAATGGAATGGGACACAAATCATATAGGCAGACTGCTGGAAGGCTTGCCGGTTATGGAAGGCAACCGTGTTCAGGTGCTGCTCTTCGGGTCGAGAACTGTCAATTTCACTGTAACCAGAACATCTCCAAGAGAAATTGTGCTTCTGCATTCCGATACAATATTTTTGATTGACCATTCCACGAATGCCCACGAGGGGATATGCAAGATAGCATATAAGGATATCGGAGGGCTTCAGGCAGAAATACAGCGGGTAAGAGAAATGATAGAGCTTCCGCTGTTATATCCGGAAGTTTTCGAAAGAATCGGAATATACCCGCCTAACGGAGTATTGCTTTACGGCCCTCCGGGTACAGGAAAAACACTGATTGCCAGGGCGGTAGCTACAGAAACCGACGCACATTTTATTGCAGTCAACGGGCCTGAAATCATTCATAAGTTTTATGGCGAGAGCGAGGCAAAGTTGAGGGGGATATTCGAGGAGGCTGCCAGCAGGACACCTGCCATCATATTTATTGATGAAATAGATGCCATTGCCCCAAAACGCACCGAAGTATCAGGCGAAGTTGAGAAGAGAGTGGTAGGACAGCTTTTGGTACTTATGGACGGCTTGAAAAAGAGAAAGAATGTAGTGGTTATAGGCGCAACGAATATTCCTGATTCAATAGATCCGGCTCTTCGGAGACCGGGAAGATTTGACCGGGAAATCTCTATAAATGTTCCCAATAAAGAGGGAAGAGCGGAAATCCTTGAGATTCATACGAGAAATATGCCACTGGCGAAGGATGTCAATCTGGCAAGAATTGCAGAGATAACCCACGGCTTTGTCGGGGCGGATCTGGAAGCCTTATGCAGGGAAGCCGGCATGATCGCCATCAGAGAAGCCATGCCTGAAAAAGATCTCCGCTATTCCATATCCCATAAAAAGCTACTGGATCTGGAGGTAAGGATGGAGCATTTTACAGGCGCAATGGATGAGGTGGAGCCTTCAGCCATACGCGAGGTATACGTAGAAATCCCAAATGTGAATTGGGACGATATAGGCGGTTTGAATGAGGTTAAGGAAGCACTTAAAGAGGCAATAGAATGGCCTCTTAAATATCGTGAGCTATTTAACCATGTAAAAGCCCATCAACCGAAGGGCATTATATTGACAGGGCCGCCCGGTACAGGTAAGACACTGATTGCAAAGGCAGCGGCGTCAACGAGCAATGCAAATTTCATATCTATTAAAGGTCCGGCAATTTTTTCGAAATGGGTGGGCGAGTCTGAAAAGATGATGAGGGAGGTCTTCAAAAAGGCTAAACAAGCTTCACCCTGTATTATATTCTTTGATGAGATAGATGCATTATCCTGTGGACGGAATTCGGAGGAGTCTGATTCCGGGGTGGGCCAAAGGGTCATAAGTCAGTTGCTGACCGAAATGGATGGAGTAGAAGAACTGAAAGGGGTCGTTGTTCTTGCTGCAACAAACAGGCTGGATCTGGTGGACCCTGCCCTCTTGCGTCAGGGAAGGTTTGACCAGATATTTCAAATAGAGGAGCCTGATGAAAAGGAAAGGTGTGAAATATTTAAAATTCATTTAAAAGGAAGACCGGTTGTCGAAGGAGTAAACCCGGAGGAACTGGCCGGACATACTGCAGGTTTTGTCGGTTCGGATATCTATGGCGTATGTGAAAAAGCAGCGATGAGGGCTATTGATAAATTCCTGGCCAGAGAGGATCATTGTTTGGAGCAACTAATAATTGATGAAGAGGATATGCACTGGGCGATAAATGAAGTGACTCACATGAAGGAATCAGCAAACAGGCATTGAGAAAGGATCCTCTGAACAGGTTACATGCCATGCGTGGCGCACTATAAAAATTCCAGGAGAACCATTTGGTTCCCCTGGAATTTTTCATACCTGAACATTTCCACCCGGACCTTCTTCGTTGGGAATCTGTACCTCATTGTTGTTTCCATTGGTCAGAACAACGTTCTTGCCCTGCTGTTTGACACTGTCAATAAGAACTGATACCAACACCTTTACAAGGGTCACTATATCAATATCTTTAAAATCTTCCTGCATTTTTTCACCCCCTTTCCATTGGTATGTATTCAGGGGAAGGGATTCATTTTGGAGTAACAGTATTTTTGCTTCCATTTGTGAGAATATTATTTATATTGAATATATAGATTGGAATTTTAATATTGATATTCTCGCCTGATTTTGCTTCACTTAATCTGTTGAGTGTATGAACTAATTGATTCACGGCTTCTTCATTCAAGGGCAAATCTATCAATGATCCTTCTGAAACCATAATTTCACCGGGCAGTAATTTGAATTCGTTACTGTTGCCGTTAATATTATATATGCAAATTTTAATTGCATTCTCAACACAGGCATCCTTTTTGGCAATATCCGGAGTGCCAAGAATTACTTGCAAGTTGTTGCTTTTCAGCATTCTGGACTTTATATTACTACTATTCATTTGTACCTCGCGTTTTATTTCATCTCTGTATTTCCTTAATGATTGCAGGTAATCCTGGGATGATTCCTGAGATGAAACATTTTCAGCCATATTACTATCGTTAATCGTGTTCTCTTGGGAATTAGTGGAGTTCAGCATTAATATCACCTCAATTTTCTTAATAATTGAATAACAGGTTTACGATATTATTATATTTATGTAAACCAATTGTGTTACACTATTAATTGAGTTTTTATGGAATAAATGAGTTGATACCTTTTTTTAGGAATGGTAGAATATGAATATACAATAAGGTTACTCACCCGGGTGGGTGCGAAATAGGACCAAGACCCATAGACTTGCATTTGAAGGCGCTTAAAAGTATGGGCGTAAGGGTTCAGGATGCGCAGCGCGGCTTTATATACTGCGAAGCCGACAGGCTCAAGGGGTGCGATATTCAGCTTGATTATCCAAGTGTGGGTGCGACTGAAAATATCATGTTAGCCTCTGTTTTTGCAGAGGGTGAGACCTTGATCAGGAATGCAGCCAGGGAACCTGAAATACTGGATTTGCAGAATTACCTCCAGGCTACCGGAATACAGGTTACGGGAGCCGGAACGAGTATGATAAGGATATGCGGAGGAGAACACAGATTAAGAAATGCAGAGCATACGATAATTACAGACAGGATCGTGACGGGTACATATATGACAGCCGCTGGAATTACAGGCGGTGAACTGCTTTTACGCAATGTGATACCTGAGCATATGAGTTCGATTACGGCTATATTGAGGGAAAGCGGCTGCAGAATCAGTATCAAGGGAAGTACGATGCTGATAATAGGTCCTTCAAGGCTGCGTGCCGTAGATATCATAAGAACGCTGCCCTATCCCGGCTTTCCAACAGACATGCAGGCACAGCTGGTGGCAATGCTGACGGTGGCCAGAGGAACAAGCATCATGGTAGAGACTGTTTTCGAAAACAGATACAAGCATGTGGATGAATTGCTTAGAATGGGCGCCAACATCAAGCTGGAAGGTAGGATTGCAGTTATAAAAGGTGTCAAACGGCTTATTGGAGCAAATGTTTGCGCCCGTGATCTGAGAGGCGGTGCCGCGCTTGTATTGGCAGGACTTGCAGCGGAAGGGGAGACGATTATTTCCGATATCAAGCATATAGACAGGGGATATGAAAACATAGAGGAAAAGCTTCGGCTTGCAGGTGCGAATATTCAGCGTGTCAATTGAAAGGGAAGTTCATGAAATTACAAAGGATACAAGATGTGCAGGAGCCTTCGCATAAAAAGCACAAAAGTAAAAAAAAGAGTAAAAGATCATTCCTGTGGTTAAAATTTTTACTGATAACATTGCTTCTTGCAACAACATTGATATATGGGGCTCTTTCCCCGTTTTTTAATATAAAAAACATTCAAGTGAAGGGAAAAGCCATGCATTATGACAATCAGACGTTGATATCGGGTTCGGGTATCAGCCAGGGGGTTAATGGCTTCAGACTTTTGTTCGATAATCCGGGTAAATTTTACTTTTTACGTGTAGGTTCCGCCGAAAGTGCGATACTTGAAAGCTATCCCTATATTAAAAATGTAAAAGCAAGGTTTGTCCTTCCGTCCACAGTCTCCATAGAGGTCAAGGAGAGGGAAGCGGCTGCCATCCTTATTACTGATGGGACAAGCCTTCTGATTGACACGGAAGAAGTTCTTCTGGAAGAAGATCCTGATATGAAAAAGCTTCATTTACCGGTAATCAAAGTCAAAAAGCCTGAAGTGCTGAAGCTGGGGAAAAAGCTTGATCTGCATGAGAGTCAACTCTCTGCAGCTTATAAGATATATGATGCCATAAAGGAAATTGACAGCCAAAACCAGGATAAACTATTGCCAAGTATAGATTTCGTGGACGTTTCGGATCCCGATAATATTGGATTTTCACTGCAGTCAAGAGTCATTGTCAATCTGAGGGGATCGGATGATTTGGTTTATAAACTGAATGCGGTCAAAACCGTATTTGCAAAAAATATTAAAAAGGATGATAGGGGTAGATTGGATTTCACATCTGATGGGAATTCGGTATTTACACCGGAAAACGGGGGGTAGAAAGCATGTTGCCAATACTAGGCATGATAATAGGCATACTGATTGGAGTGTTCTTTATTCCGATTAATATCCCACAGCAATACTCAACCTATGTGGCTGTGGCGATCCTTGCGGCTCTGGACTCTGTATTCGGAGGAGTAGCAGCCACGATGCAGGGCAAATTCGATATGAAGATATTCATATCCGGGTTTTTCGGCAATGCCTTGCTGGCAGCCGTGCTTGCCTACATAGGAGATCAGCTTGGCATACAGATATATCTTGCTGCCATATTTGCATTCGGAAACAGGCTATTCCTGAATTTCGCAATTATTCGCAGATATATGTTGAATAAGTCTGTCAAAAAAGATAATATATGATTGCAATTAGAATGTCGAATATCGACTTGGATGGGGGTTTCTTCTTTGAGTGATTTGATTGTAAGTATTGATATAGGTACTTCAAAGGTAGGCTCCATCATTGGGCGGATAAATAAAAATTCACAGCTTGAGATCATCGGCAGGGGCATGTCACCTTGCAACGGTTTGAAAAAGGGCGTCATCGTGGATATAGAAGGAACGGCTGCATGTATCAGGACTGCGGTTGGGGAAGCTGAAGCAGCTGCAAATATGAGAGTCGGATCGGCGTTCGTCAATATCCATGGAATGCATGTGAGTGTCATTAATAATAAAAGCTGGCTGAGTATTTCAAATGGAAACAGGGAAATTACCCAGCGGGATATAGATACTGTACTCCATTCGGTAAGGGATATTGACATACCGGAGGACAGGCAGCTGATTGATGTGATTCCAAGACAGTATATTATTGACGGCTACGATGAGATCATTGATCCTGTCGGAATGGTTGGTACAAGACTGGAAGTGGATGCAGATATCGTAGTCGGCAAGATCACATCCGTGCAAAACATTGTCAAAAGTGTCGAAAGAGCGGGTATACAGATTGACGGTATCGTTGCCGAAGCCTTTGCGACAGGGGAGATCTGCCTGACCGCTGACGAACGTGATATAGGCGTGGTGCTTTTGGATATAGGCGGGGGTATTACAGACATATCGGTCTATCAGGGGAAAAGGCTTGTCTTTTATGATTCGATTCCTGTGGGTGGAGACCATATTACAAATGATATAGCCATAGGACTTCGGATATCCAACATCGAAGCGGAGAAAATAAAGCGTCAGTTTGAATTGGCATTGACGTCGTTGATAAAGAATGATCAGGAAATATCCGTATTTGACATTAGTGAAAACAAGAAGAAAAATGTAAAAGTTTCTGAAGTGGTAGAGATTATTGAAGCGCGAGTCTTTGAGATATTTTCTCTTTGCTGGAACCAGCTCAGGAAAGCAGATTCTCTGGTGAAGCCTGATGGCGGTGTTGTACTGACCGGCGCGGGTATTTCATATGTTGACGGCTGCAAGCAGCTGGTACAGGAAGTATTCGAGGTATCTGTCAGGGTCGTTCAGGCAGGACAGCTTCAGGGAGTTTCAAAACCGGAATTTATTACTTCCGCAGGTATCATCAGATATGTAGCCAACATTAAAAAGGGAACAAGCCATGCCATAGAAGTGAAGTTGAAAAAACCAGGAAGTGCACAGCCCAAAGAGTCGATATTTGACAGGTTAGCGAGATTTTTCAGAGAGATTTTCTAGATATTTAGCTGTGCTTTTTTAGTGATTTTACTCGATTTTTTTGTTAAAACTTAGCTTGCTTTAATGTATGGAATAAGATATTATTTAAGTAATGTATGGAAGAGGTTTCTGCGGTGATTTCGGATAAAGTTGATACCGACATTTGCAGAGTAGTTATTTAATACCCTTGACCGTGTGATTAACTAATGACGAAGGGGGATTCAATTTGCTTGAGTTTGATATCGATATGGAACAATTTGCCCAAATCAAGGTCATAGGCGTCGGCGGCGGCGGTAATAATGCCGTCAACAGAATGATCGCAGCAGGACTTCGCGGTGTTGAGTTCATTGCAATCAATACTGACAAACAAGCTCTTTTTCTATCAAAAGCAAATACTAAAATTCAAATAGGCGACAAACTTACAAAAGGGCTCGGAGCCGGTGCGAATCCTGAGATTGGCGAGCGTGCTGCCAATGAAAGCAAGGATGAGATTGCACAGGCTGTCAAGGGCGCCGACATGGTATTTGTAACTGCCGGAATGGGCGGCGGTACCGGTACCGGTGCAGCACCTATCGTAGCACAGATTGCCAAGGAAATGGGAATACTCACTGTGGGTGTCGTCACAAAACCTTTCATGTTTGAAGGCCGCAAAAGGATGCAGTATGCTGAACAAGGCATTGAAAATTTAAAAGGTGTCGTTGATACTCTCGTAACAATACCCAATGACAGATTACTACAGGTTGCTGAAAAGAAAACTTCCATTATAGATGCATTCAGAATGGCGGATGATGTGCTTCGTCAGGGTGTTCAAGGCATATCCGACCTTATCGCGGTACCTGGTCTGATTAACCTTGATTTTGCCGATGTCAAGACGATAATGATCAATACCGGACTTGCCCACATGGGCATAGGCAGGGCATCAGGCGACGGCAGGGCGGAAGAGGCAGCCAGGCAGGCAATACAGAGTCCGCTTCTGGAAACCTCCATCGAGGGTGCAAGAGGTGTGCTGCTCAATATTACAGGCGGCCCGGATCTTGGACTCTTCGAAGTCAATCTTGCGGCAGAGCTTGTACAGAAGTCGGCCGATCCCGATGCGAATATCATCGTAGGTGCTGTTATTGACGAAAACCTCAAGGATGAAATGCTGATCACGGTCATTGCAACCGGTTTTGAAAAGGGTCCCATTATGAAGAAGCTGGATAAGATCGTTGAAAGAACGGGAATAAAGCCGGAAATACCAGCAGCGAAGCGCCATACGGCAGGTGAGGTGTCGGATGATGAGCTTGAAATACCAACATTCCTGAGAAAGAACAGATTCAAATAAGAACCTTAAAATAGTCGAAGAGATTCATAATTCAGCCCGTGAGCACATTGCTCCCGGGTTTTGTTTTGTTTAAGGAATTTGCCTGCAAACGCTTCTTTTAAAAATATACTTTTTCAAAGTAAGTACCTAAAGTCTGGAGAGGTTCAATGCCCCCGAGACTTTGTTTAGTTTTTCTTGTCGTACGCTTCCCATATTTCTACAGTGCCATACGACACAAAAATCAGTCACAATAAAATATAATTTGAATGTATTTAATTCTAAAAGTACAGGCATACGAATATATCTAAAATAGGGGATGTCTGCCCTGGCGGGCTGTGAGGTAGAACTGGTGGAAGTGTATCTGGATATCATTATCCTTGAAAATATTGTCATCAATTATTTGATACTGCTGGTAACTGCAAAATTTTCCAAAAACAAGACAGGTAATTTTCGCCTCCTGCTTGGAGCAATAGTAGGAGCCACCTATCTGGTACTGATGATCCTTCTGCCGGAAATGAAAATCTACACGACGATCTTGTCGAAGATTCTGCTATCCATAGCCATGGTAGCCGTAACATTCAATTTTACCCGGATAACAGCATTTCTGAAGACCCTTGTGATGTTTTATGCATCAACATTCCTATTTGCCGGTGCAGGTTTTGCATTCCTGTACTTTAACCAGAGCGGCGGCGTGATAAGGAATGGCGTAATCCTCTCTCCGCTGTCGTTTCTGAATACGAAATGGTCTGAACTGCTGCTTGCCCTTGCAGTTACATTTATCATCCTGAGAGTGGTATGGGATGTGATACAAAGCAGATTCCTGAGAGAAAAGATACTGGTCAGACTCTGCATCGCATTCGACAAAAAGGCAATTGACCTCAATGCGCTTGTTGATACGGGCAATTCACTGCATGATCCGCTGACGAACATGCCTGTAGTGGTTGTTGAGTTCATGGCAATCAGGGAAATCCTGCCTGATGATATCAGAGCTATTTTTGAAAAGGATTCCGAGAATGATCTGAACAGCGTAACTGACACTATCTCATGCTCTGCATGGTTTTCCAGATTCAGGCTCATCCCGTTCACGTCGCTGGGAAAAGAGAATGGAATGTTGCTTGGCTTCAGGCCTGACTATATCGAGATAGGCAGTGACAATGACAGGAAAGGAGTAAGTGATGTTATTATCGGAATTTATAATAGATCGTTGTCAAGAAATGAAAAATACCGTGCATTACTCAGTCCTGAACTGATGTAGAGATCATGCGAAAAAATTTTAAACGTTGAATGTTTTACAGCGAAAGGAGATTCCAAATGCGCATTTATAAGAGGTTGAAGCTGTTCTTGAGGATTCGTTTTCTAATTCTTCTTAATAAAATAAGGGAGGGCAGAGGCCACCCCATACACTATATCGGTGGGAGTGAGGCGCTGCCACCTCCGCTGACTGCAGATGAAGAGAATTATCTGCTGTCAAGGCTGGAGGAACAGGATTATGGTGTAAAGAGCATTTTGATCGAACGCAATCTGAGACTTGTGGTTTATATCGCACGTAAATTTGAAAATACCGGTGTTGGTGTTGAGGATCTTGTATCCATAGGAACGATTGGTTTAATCAAGGCCATCAATACCTTTAATCCGTCCAAAAACATCAAGCTTGCCACCTATGCATCGAGATGCATCGAAAATGAAATTCTAATGTATCTAAGAAGAAATAACAAGGTCAAGACGGAAATATCCATTGACGAGCCGCTTAATATTGACTGGGATGGAAACGAACTGCTGCTTTCGGATATTCTTGGAACTGAAAATGATATTATCCATCGCAGTCTTGAAGACGAAGTGGACAGGGAACTTTTGAACACTGCAATGAAAAAACTTTCCATCCGGGAGAAGAAAATAATGGAACTGAGATTCGGACTTGCCAATGGAATTGAGAAGACACAAAAGGAAGTGGCAGACATGCTGGGAATATCACAATCCTATATTTCGAGGCTTGAAAAAAGGATTATAAGCAGATTAAAAAAGGAAATCAACCGTATGGTTTGAACCGCCAGACAAATGGGCTTAATACGCCAAATCCGCTGTTGTCAAGGCCTTTGACAAATATTTTTTACCTCGGACTTCAGTATAAAAAAGACCTCCATGGCAATAATGTTACTATTCACAGGAGGCAGCTAATATTACTTGATTGAAGTTATATTACTGCCGTACTGATTAATTGCCGGGAGGTTTTTTATGCTGGTCAACAAGGTTGAAATATGTGGTGTAAATACTTCAAAGCTGCCGGTTCTGACAAATGATCAAAAAAAGGTCCTTTTTGAAAGAATGCACAAGGGAGATACAAGCGCGCGTGAGGAATTTATAAACGGCAATCTGCGGCTCGTATTGAGTGTAATACAGAGGTTCAACAACAGGGGGGAATATGTGGACGACCTGTTTCAGGTGGGCTGTATCGGTTTGATAAAAGCGATTGATAATTTTGATGTGTCTCAGAACGTTAAGTTTTCTACGTATGCTGTCCCGATGATTATCGGTGAGATCAGAAGATACCTTCGTGATAATAATTCCATACGTGTCAGCAGGTCCTTGCGCGATATCGCCTATAAAGCGCTGCAGGCCAAGGAAAGACTGACCAGCAGGAATTCAAAGGAGCCGACGATTGCTGAAATAGCAGCAGAGCTCCAGCTTCCAAAGGAGGATGTCGTGTTTGCGCTCGATGCCATTCAGGACCCAATCTCCCTGTTTGAATCGGTTTACCATGACGGCGGTGATGCAATATATGTTATGGACCAGGTAAGCGATGAGAAGAATATCGATGAAAACTGGCTGGAAGGTATTTCTTTAAAGGAAGCCATGCGAAAACTGAATGACAGGGAGAAGCTGATACTGAACCTTCGCTTTTTTGAAGGCAGAACACAGATGGAGGTGGCTGAGGAGATAGGGATCTCACAGGCACAAGTATCAAGACTTGAAAAAACGGCGCTACTTCACATGAAAAAATATATTTAAAAATAAAAGACACCGGGAGGTGATAAGAGCCATTTGTAGGCTGCTGGAATAATTTACATGTATGCGGATATGGCTTGTTTTATTTGGATTAATTTTACCAGTGCTTTGTACTGGTTTTTTTATTTTTGTATGCTTGTGGATGTATTAGTGTCCAAAGTTATGTCCAAAGTTTGTCCTTTTTTATGAAGCTTCTCTATTTTTTCAGCTGCTTTTTTGCCAGAATTCTCGTAACCATGACAATAAATATTTGTGGATGATACACTGCCATGTCCAAGTCGTTCACCTACCTCTTTTACATTCATTCCCTGATCAAGCAAATATGATCCGTGGCTATGGCGTAAACCATGGGGTGTTATTGGCGGCAGTCCGTGACGTTTCAAAAAAGCAGGAAATGCATTTGTTAGCCAATAGGGATATCGTGTAGTCCCATCATAATTTACAAAAACTTTTGCTTGACCGGAACATAAAAAGCCTTTGTTTTGCTGATCGGTTTTGTATATTTCCAGCAGCTTCATTGTGCTTCCGGACAAATCTATTGTGCGGTAACTATTGTCAGTTTTTGGTAACTTATCAAAAATGCCGGTACCTGAAATATATTGAGCCTGACGTTCAACTGAAAGAGTTTTATTTTTCCAATTAACATCATCCCATTGCCAGCCACACAACTCGCCCATCCTGCAGCCTGTGTCTATGGCCAGAATAACGCCTGTTTTAAACATTATTTCTTCTTTATCCAGAGCATCAAGGAGCAAACGTATCTGTTTATCATCATAAAACTTAGGCTGCTGTTTTTTACTTTTGCCCAATTTTACACCACGGCAAGGATTGGATTTATTATAAAGTTCCCAGGTGATACAAGCTTCAAAGACAGAACGTACAACGGCAAAATGATGTTTAATGGATGAATCAGACAGCGTCCTGGAAGTATTTTTGCATTGAATAACTTCCTGCCTCATTTCGGTGAAAAACTCCTGAAGCATGAACGGGGTTATCTGGTCAAGCTTTTTAGTGCCGAGCTTCTTTAAGATTCGGCCGTCTAACATTTCACGATAATACTTCCGTGTCCGGGGCTCATAATCAGATACAATGTGCTGCATCCATTTTTCAGCAGCCTTTTCAAATGTGATATTTTGGGGTGTTAACTGCCCCTTGTCTACTTCCGAAACAAAACTGGACAACTGTTTTTCGAGATCTCTTGGGCTTGAAGCTGTTACATTTTTGCTGCGACCTTTATACCGGAGCCGGTATTTCCCTTCTCCCAGGTCCACATAGTTTCCTGCTGATCTACGTTTCATTTGAATTCGCCTCCATTTTTATTTTTGTATTCTTTTATCCATTTTTCTATTTGTTCAATTTTAATATCATTGTTTTTACTGCCCTGTTTAATTATTTGATGTATCTCAGATACCGATTTACCGGCTTTGCAAAGTTCCTTTGCCCGCCTTTCCCTCTCCCTGCTAAGTTGAGTATTAAGCCTGCTCGTACACTTTTTGTGGCATTGTTTGTCTCTTTTATCTACAAGGAGAAGAGGCTGCTGGCAGATAGGGCAAAGTATCATCCGATTACCAACAAGTAAATCTAATGTGAACATAAGATATAGAGCACCAAAAAGGTTTTTCGGTCTATAAGACATAACGTGTTCATAATTAAGGTCAGTTTTGTTATATACAGCACCTATAGACGGGCTTGTTGTTTCAAGCTGCAATGATACTGCGGACGCAACAAAGGCTTTCACTTCCCATTCTAAAAGTCTGCTTTTAGTTAAGCCTTCGCAATCTTCATACTGTGAGGAAAATTCAATTCCGCGCCCATATAATTCTTTTGATTGGTCTTTTGGTTCAACAAGCTTAGCGGCTTCAAGCATGGTATTTTTGATTAACTTTAAATCTTGATATTCTTCGAAGTTTATACTATTCAGCCATAACAAATATCTCATTAGCTTTGCTTCAACAAGGAATTCTTCTGTACTCTCACTTCTTGACTTAAGCCTTTTTTTGTAATCAGCGTCTGCACTTGAGAGCGAAATATAATCAATCAGCGGTTGGTATCCATCTGCAAGTATTTGATGTATTTGTGAAATATTCTCTTGCGTAATGCCAGAATCCACGATATCAGTTAGTCCCGATAACTTATTCATAGTTTTCTTGATAGCATTTTCGGCATGGGAAAGCTTATCTGCTGTGTTGAGGATATCTAGGCCAAGTACGCCGTAAGATGATATAAATTTTTCAGTATCTTTTGGAGTCTCTACTTTGGAAAATTCAATATAAAGCCTGAATTCCCTGTCTTCATAGAATCGGTCAAATGGACGATATTTCATCCCGCCCGTGTTAATAGTATCTATTGTTTCACTGTCAACTCTTACAACATCCGGTATTCTCCATTCAAAATCAACAATATCATTCATCATAACTTATCGGAAAACCTCCTGTAATAGCCTTTGTAATATGATTTAATATCAACTAAGTGTCACATGCAATTGACTGCATCACATGAGGCTGATATACTTATTATATACAAAATGATTGTATAAAGCAATGAACAAATTAAATATAAATCATAAGATCCCGGGTGAGTGCCGGAAAAAAGGTCTCTTCTGGCCGAAAGGTTACGGATAAAAGGCAAATGTGATAGGAGGATACTAATGTCACGCAAAAGTTAGGCAATCGGGAAGTACTATGCGAGGGCAAGGCGAGTTACTAACCTGATCGTAGAAATGAAAAAGGAAGGCTTAATTGGCCTACAACAGTGCACTCAGGTTGATAAAGTAACCCGTAGTATGTTACATAAAGATGTCGGATACCGGACAATTGATATGGTGGTCGAGAAGAAACCTGATGTCGTAAATCAAATGCCTGGTCCAATCATAACAGATGTGGTGGATGCCGCCTTCCGGCAGGATAAGCGACAAGACATCAAATATGGCATTGAATATCCATAAGCTTTCCCGGGAACAACGGGCGGCACTTGAAGAAGTAAATCGGGATACCTTAATGATCAGTGCAATACTTCAGAAGGTGGAAATTGCATTGCACATACTCCAACCGATAGATAGGAGAATTATGGAGCTGCGGTTCCTCGAAAGACTTACATGGAATGAGGTATCAAAGGCGTTATCCTATGATGTGAGATCTGTCCAGAGAAGGTCAAAGGAGGCATTGGAGAGAGTGACGGCTATAGCCAGAATTGAGATAAGTGTTTTTGTAAGGGTAAAGAATTTACTTGAAGGGATGTGATTTTATGATAAAGAGTCGATTATATGCAAAAGCAAAAGTTGGGCGAATGCCGAAAATAATGAGTTTGTCGGATGCCGAAATATCGAATCTTCTTCAGGAAGCCTCATTGGAAGCGGAAGACATCAAAGAGTTGCTAAATGGCCGTGACGTGGGGTTACTGGATTTTGAAGACCTCGAAGATATCCCTGCCGAGGTGATTATCCAGGGCTTAAAGATTCATTATGATGAGATAAGGGAACGAGGCAAGCAGGAAGGAGAAATTCTCGCGTGGCAATATAACGGTGGTTTTGATCCTGACGCAAATGAAGCCGCGCGGCTGGTTTCGGGTCAAAAAATCGATTTCAGAAAAGTCAAAGGGATGGAAGAGTCTGATTTGAGGGAATGGTTTATAAAATACCTTACAATGCTACAGTAAAAATTATGATGATGGAAGGATGATAAAAATGGAAATAACTACCTATCTTGACGCGGCAGACGTGGCTTTTGACGAGATGCTTGAAATTATTGAGAAGCAGATGGAAGCGAATGAACAACGCCAAACATTCAATCAGCCGACGCTGCCGTATGTAATTGACCTCCGGGCAGAATTGGAGAAGACTAAGGAAAAAGCTCTGCAGGTTCATGCCGCTGCTACCAGATACGGGCGCGATACGCACGGAACTGCCGCCGAATGGTCGGATAAGGCAATTATGCGATTCCGTGATAGTTTGCTTCAGATGGTTCACAGGCCGGAGGGAAATTCTGCTCTAAAAGACTACCTTCAAAGCCAAATTTACGATCTCTGGCCGGAGCTCGTCCCTCCGCGAAATCTGACGTCTGAGGAAGTGACCGAACTTTGCGAACTTCAATCTCAGTCGGAAAGCATCCTGGAAAGCCTGAGGCAGACCGCAAACGAAGCCATTGAGGGGCTGTGGGCAATTTCGACCGCTGAACAAACACTTATCTCAGGCACAAGTTCTAACAACCAACGCTTGATTAATGATCGTACACGATGTGAACTTGCAGCTCTGGCCGGCATTATTTCCACGGCATGGGATCGGCAGGCTGGAAATCTTGTGGAGCCAGTTGCGCAGATCACGAAGTACTATATGTCCGCCGCACCGCGCCGCTGGGAAGATAAACGAAAATAAAGGAAACTGGTTTGGTAAAAAGTTTGAGGTGGGCTTGTTTATCCCACAACTGCCGCCTTCAAGGCGTGAATATTTGCGGTATTGGCAGGTTCATCTCAATATTTTAGTCGAACGATTAAAGCTAATAGGGGACATAACCCCTTGTAAAATTGAAAGGAGAGTGATTTTAAATGTCGATGGAAATTGCTTTAGTGTCTGATTCAATGATTTTTCTGGCGGCCGACAAAAGATGTTCTATAATAGAACCAAATGGAACAAAAACGCCAATACATGATAATATGCAAAAAATTAAGAGGATTACGCCCCAGACATATATAGCGACTGGAGGCCTCAATCAATGTATGTCCATTTTTGATGGCTTGCTCCAGGCTGAGTTTTTCAATGGTTCAGTGTTCAGATTTGAATCCTTATCTGAGATTGGCATTGAAAAAATTACTGAATTATGTAGAATATCCGATAAGCAGTTCAGGCTTCAGGGCAATGATTTTCCTCCAAATGCTACGACAATATCAATTGTACTCATCGATTGGTCGAGTGGCCCTCAAGTTGGTATCTTCGATCCAAAACATGACTATGTTCCTACCTTTCAATGTCATAACGGTGCTGTCTTTTGCAAGAGCGCGATTTCTCCGGTGGAATTTTTACCTGAGCTTAAAAAGATACATGATGAAAATTACAGCAGGGATCCTGTTGATTTTTTCAAGGCTGTTTTTTTGCGAGCTTCCGAAATGGATCCGTCCATAAGTTCATCTTTCGACCTTTCGTACCTCACCTTAAAAAATGTTGTAGATACAGCGTCAAAAGGCCTTTTGACGTCTTTTAATACAAGTAACTATTTGGACGTTACGCTGAATTCATCGGGCTATTTGACGGGCTATAAGATCGTCGACGGTAGTATTGAGGATATCAAAATTATTAACTTAACAGCGGAAAAAATAATCGCCGGTTCGGTACTCATTGATGTAAATATGATCGTTGGCTCCGGGAATAACGTATTTAAGTCAGACACGAATGGTATCTATCTGGGAAACGCCACATTTGCAAATGCTCCTTTTAGGGTTACCATGGAAGGTGATTTGTACGCGACAAATGCGAATATAACAGGCAGCATAAATGCCGGGTCGACAATTACAGGGGCTACAATCACGGGTGGCAGCATAAATGTTGAAACTGACCTGCATGTGGGAAACAGTATTTATGTCGGTGACAGTGAAGAGGCTGGCAAGAGCATTATTTTCCGGAGTTCAGCAAGCATAGATTCGGTTGAAACAGGCATTGCGGACATAACCATTGATTGCGAGGTTCTTAAGCTTGATACCCCGCTAACGCAGGTAGGCCTCAATTTAGGCACTCTGGGCGATACCGTTTATGTTCAAGGGGAATGGGATTTCTCCGATGCTACAGTTATTGGGATAGAAAGCGATATAAGCGGTGCGTCCGATGTTTTTCAATCACTAGATGGTAAAACTGTAACTGTTGATAACGGCATAATTACTTCAATAGTTGTATGAATAAAGGCGGGTATACTCTTCACGCCTTTATTTTATCTTTAAATCATAAAATTGGTTTTATGTACGTTTCCCACGAATCATATGTAATAAATGGGTGATTATGCTTGGTTAGTGGAATAATAGTCATTCTTTGAGGGCTGATTGCTTTGTCTTTTGCTACCAGAGAAGCTTTCAAATTTACCAAATCTCTGTTCAAAACATATTTTCCAGTTGCCTTTACCAATGCATAAGCGTCATTTACATTAATATACTTTACATTTTGGTACTGATAAATTTTAATATTATCTTTTGTAAGTTCCTGAGTGGGGTTTATTGCGCTAACTATTTCCAAATCAATTATGCCGCTCGTAGTGCTTACCCCCTTTGTGGTAGATACTGCCGTACTTGTTGTAACAGAAGTCCCAGCAGTACTTATCTGTATTTCCTTCACAGTCCCATCCCATTTGAACCCTACCCCAATTTTTTCGCTGATCGTCTTAAAAACAGAAGCAGGTATGTAATTGTAGCCATTGTAAGCCAGTATAGGCAATTTTGCGTCTTTTACCTCTTCCCCGTCCACAACAATCTTGGCGGCTGACGCTGTCAGGATGTATTGCTGGACTGCGGCTCCTACGGGAAATGCTGAGAATAACAATGCAGCGGTTAAAAAACCAAGGATAAACTTTTTCATGAAATTTCACCTCCTGAGATCATTATACAACAAAGCATGTCTCATAGCAATTATAGTCATATTACACAGATATGTGCAAAATAAGCTGTTTCTTGCACGACTATGTACGTGACATTCCCGGTGCTAATAAGGCTTTAAGGTTCATTTATAGATTTTATCCCAATGTGAAATAATAGGGCAGAAAAGTATCTCAAAACTTTACTTTTTTATTTATCCTTTCGTCCTTCAACCAAATCGTTAATTTTCTTCACGGCTTCCCTGGCTGCTTTCTCCATTCTGTCAGGATCGCCCATAGATTGTATCAGGCCGTCGCGGATGCACTCCAGCGCAGCCTCAAGCACGTTGATTCTATTTCCTAGATTCCCGGCCTCCGCTTCCTGTACGGGACTGCTGCCAGTCAGGTCCTGTTCCACTATCTCACCCACCATAAGCTTAGTAAGATCATCTATGGCCGGTTGTTCATCGTTATATTCTTTAAGAATTTTTACTATCCTATGGCAGTTCTTGCCGACCTTCTGAAGCCCGTATTTGTCTGGGCTCTTTTTGATTATGTTCATGATATCGCACCACATCACATTTATTTTGATTCTGATAAAATGCCATCTATTACATCAGCCGACAATTTTGTAAGTTGAGGTAGATATTCTTTTGTCTTCATAAAAGTAGCAAGTAGCTTGATTCTACCTTTAACGTCAGAATTAATTATAGTTTCATACCAATCGTATTTATAATGTTCCTTTTTTCTACTTGCCTTATATAACCAGTTTTTTAATGTACCTTCAGGTATTCTATACAATTCAGAAACCATATCAGTATGACCACACAAGAGACATATAAGTGTTATATTCTCCCGCTCATTTTTATTGTATTTATTCTTTCGTGGGCTCATAAAATCAAAAGCATTCTTATATTCAGGCTCCCACCTAAATTTATTTTTATTGTGGTGGAGCGTGAAGTCTTTATCAAATTTATCATAATCTATTTTCTTTGTTTCTACATGAAAACCTACGGGAACCGACTGAGCAACCTCTGGATTTGTAGAACATACATGACTTGTAATTGCTTGAATGAATTGTTCGAGTGATAATTCCTTTTCCCAATGAGTCAAGTTATTTTCCCTGAAATCCTCAAATTTTACCAGGAAATTATTGCTTTGAACTTTAATAGAAATATTTATATCCATACATCCACCCCCAATTGATATTATATATCACCTTACTTGAAGTTCCAATATATCGATAGAATAGCAAGTTTTTCCCGATGTACTGGATATGCATGAGCCCAGGAGCCCTATTTTATTGTAAACTTACTTTTTATGCCCATTTCACGTTTCTTGCGCTCTTTCTCCACCCAATCCACGAACTGCTCTTTCGGGATACATGTCTTCTGGCCAAGACTCATTCGAGTAAATTCCGGAAGATTTATAATTGCATATGCACGGGTTATGCCGATATGCAAGTAAGCTTTGATATCATCTACAGTGACAGCATCTGATAGATTATCGGCTGTTCTTGAGGTGTTATCATTGTCTGATTTTTGTTGGCTTATCAGACTTAACTTCATATTTATTTCGTTTAATTCCTGTAATATTTGTTCAAGTATTCCCATAGATACCTCCAAAATTGTCTGTTTTTGATTACATTATAATTCATTTTGGTATATGTGAAAATGAAAAAGGGAGACGATTTTCCGTCCCCCTGATATTACTTTTATCTGCTACTTGCAGTAATCTTCTGGTATTCTTTAAGTTCCGATGTCAGATCCTGAGTTTCCGAACAAAGCCTATTTTTATTAATTCTACCCTCCCAGGCCTCATTATTTATTTTTTGGATGAAGGCCGAGAATTTTTGAAACAGTGCTTCTTTCAAGTCTGAAGTCATTCCTTGATATTGAAAGTCTGGTATAATATCAGGCTCCACATCAAGCAGTTTCATCAATTCTCGCTGACGATGGATCAGGTAATCCCGGTATTCACCTTTCGAAGGAAGATAAACCGATACGTCGAGCCCCAAGTACCGGCAGAACTTAAGCTTGAATTCGTCTGTCAGTTTTACGCCATTAGCACAGGGACCGCCCTTTATAAATGTTTGCAGAGTCCCCGGCCAGAATGAGGTTGTATCGATTTCCATTTCACTGAGTGTATGCTCACAAATACCGAATTGCTCACCATATGTCTTGCCCTTAAAGAGAATCTTCGATGCCTCTTTGCTCAAATCTGCACGTGCTTCCCTCAGCTGGTCTGAGTGGTAATAACTCTGAAGGATCCGGTTTACTCGTTCCTCAAAGCTGGTGCCAAGTGATACAAGTTCAAGTAGCAGGATAAAATTTGGAATAACCTTTGCTGCTGCAACTTTGGGCGAACAACTAAATATGTTTTCAGTATCTGAGCAGATCCGTTCGATTAATTTTTCAATATATGTACTTTCCACTTTGCAAGCTCCTTTCAATGCATGAAGGGAGACGGTATTTCACCGCCTCCCTTCATGCTCATTATCTAAATTAATTTATTTATCGGAATATTAAGTACCTGGGCTATTGCCTTGAATGTTTTTACGGAAGCTGAGCTTTTACCGGACTCAATTTGGCAAAGGTGGCTTTGAGATATACCCGCGTCGTGGGCAAGTTGTTTCTGAGAAAGATAATGTGCAATTCTTTGGCTCTTTAATTTAGTCATAATATTAGCCCCTCTCAGATACTGTTAATATCGCCAGATAATAGCGCTATGATATGCCGTGCGCCTGCCTGAAAGCCCTTTTTATAGCATACTTTACCGACACATGCCATTTTTAAGCTAATAGCTTCATCCAATCGCTGAGATAGATCTCCATATTTACCCGCTTTGGGATCAACCAAAGCTATCTCTTTCATTACTTCCTCAACGCTATTTGTGGCTTCAATATATTCAGGATCGTTTAGCGGTTGTGAATATATCTCACTATCAATCCAGTCAGTGCTTGCGTCCATCATCAAAAGATTAAGAATTCCGCTCATAATATTTTGCCTCCTAAGCTCGTTCTCTTTCCAAGCAGCATTATATTTGTTGCCTGGGTTGTCTTTTGTGTGCTTGCTCATTCCAAATTGGTAATGTCGATTTTGCTAAACCGTTCATACCATTTCACATATACCTCTTGATATATTGGCTCATTGGTCTGCTTGAATGTGTTCCATAGTGCTTCCTGGATGATTGCTTTTAGATATTCGTGACGTTCCTGTGGCATAGAATAGCCCCTCCTTTCATTCGTTGGGACACATTCGCGTAAGTTGCAGATTTCTTTCCTGAATGCACTGTTGGATCTGTTCCTGTTGATCTGTGTCGTTGGAATGCTCCAATTGTGAGTATAAGACCTTCAGCTCCTGTTCAAGCTGTTCAATAAGGAATAATTCTATAATAAGAAAGCCTCCTTTCATTCCTTGAAAGAAAGCACATGACATGCTATAATGAGCATGAAACGGCCTTTATCAAGGTTGTTTTTGTGGGTAAGGAATCCGGGTTACTTTAGCGAGAAGGCCGGGTTCCTTTTACTTTAAATTCTGCCTTAATACTTTAAGTCCTTCCTTTAGCGCGGATTCAGTAATATTAGTTTTAGTTGTTTTAATGCCTGTTTTTGCTTCATACAATCTAGCAAGTTCTTCAATCTCAAATTCTAATTGCTCTTCAATTCTCATATGAAGCCTATTTTTAGGACTCAACCCTATCACCTCCTGTTTGACATTGTACGTCACTGTACGTACAATGTCAAGCACAAAATAGAATTCTCTGGAAACATAAAAGACCCTGCGATATGCTATATTTAGTCGCATGACGAAAATGTACTTGAACAGGAATAGGGACAAAAAAAGAAGCGCCTTTCGGCACCTATATAATATCTGAGGGTTGATTAGGGTATGCCAGTAACACTGTCTTTTATAGTGCCGTCAGCAAATACAATTTTGTTTATCGTATAAGAAAATTTAAGGTCTGAGTAATCTGTCGTGTAAACTTTTACGTGATCATTCATGAATTGGTTTATATCAAATCCTAAATCTTCATTAACAACAGTTTCATTAGGCTTAATTGTGTTTCCAACAAGATCACAATTCATTTTTAATATGCTGACACCAAATAAATCTTGAATGTCCAAAACTCCTTGAATCCCTTTAATATCTTTATCTGTATTGTTTTTTATACTAAAATGGAAATTTACGTTATTACTATATATTGAATTATTTATATTTTTTGGTATGTTAATTTTATCTGTAACATTCACTGTAACATCACCTTGTTGAACCTCAGACTCTTTTTTTGTTTTATCAAGTTGACTTTTTATGTCCGAATAATCTGCCAAAGCCTTATCTCTCTCATTTTGAGCTGTTTCTAGCTCTTTTTGTAAGTCTGATATAATTTTATCTTTTTCTGATACTTTTGATTGTAATGCTATAGAATCTTGCGTATTCGAACATGCAGATAAAACCATGATTGCCAACAAAATTGTTATAATATAAAACTTCCTCATAATATTTGCCTCCCATTTTTCTTTTATATTACCATAATGCGACACAAATAGATAACATAAATATACTCAGTTACCCTCGTTCTGAGGGGTACTCAGTTCGATTACAGTTCCCGGAGCTTCCCTGTGGACATAACCAATCCGGGACATAAGAGGGACGAATTCTCATAAAAACGCCATCAAATGCAGCGATATCAATGCCCATAAAGGAAAATGCCAGGTTCATGTGGTGAACTGGATCACATATTGCCGACATAGCAAAAGCTCCCGGGAGTTGAGGCCAGGAGCTTTTTCAGGTAGAAGGCAACAAATTCACTATGAAAGAAGTAACTTAAGCATATCATATTTCCCCCAAAAAAACAGGAGCCACCTTCAGTGCAGCCCCTGTCCAATCGGTACCTTTACTATGAATGCCGGTTTCATTCACTGCCGGCCAGGTTCCCGATACGCTTTCAAAATCCATCGGGAGATCACAGGTTTCCTCTTCCCAACATATAGTATACTATTTCCACACAAACCACACAATATAGTAAAGTCGCATCATCTATGTATCAAGAATTCATTGTATGATGCTCCATTCTTTGGCATATAACCTATTTAAAGCCCTCTTATGGTATCCAAATACATTTCGGGAAAAATAGATGCCTCAAAATGGCAAATAGGACGTTGGGTAATTTCCGCTTATCGGAAATGTCGGTTTGTTGCGTCGCTCAACGAAAAAAAGAGAACGGAGAATTCCGTTTTCAGGAATGCCACCTTCAAGGGCTGTCAAATTGACAGTAGTTCGCTGGCCAGATGGGAAGAAAATAAGAACTTCAACTATCCTCGGCTTGAGGTAAGTTCCCAGAAAGCTGGGAATTGGAAAACTATTTGATATATTTACCATTCTGGTAAATGAAGCCCGGACCGTCAGTCAGGCCTTATGAGTCGGTAATATTTCGGAGTGGGATCTCTAACGCTAACAGAGTATGTGTCATATGGCATACTATTTTTTAAGTAATCGCCGCCTATGGCGATTTGTTTCGCAGGAAACTGCGAAGTCTCCGATTTAAAATCAGACCCTTGGTATACGGCGTTTTAGTGCTTGCATTCAGTTACCCTCAGTTTGACGGGTACTCAATTGAGTCTGATTCACGGAGTTTTCCCCGAAGTTGGGGAATAGTCTCTTGACAATCAGGCATACCCACTTCAACATCCGTCACTTTGACGGATGTTCCCCAAAAATGGGGACGGTAGATAAATACCCAACGCCGGGGATTCTTCCAAGGTTGGACTGCAGGTCTGGCCTTGAATGCTCCAATTTAGAATCGGAGGCTGTTGAGACATGAGGGACATATTTTACTGGTACGTCGTGTTTCACGGCACATCTTCAGTTGCTATCGTTTTGATAGGTACTCCTTGGATAGACGAGAAGTATTATAAAGGCCGGTTGTGGAAACTGAGCTTGCAGGGTTCCCCAATACCATTGAGTAAGCTTCTTTACAAGCACTATAAGAATTGTTTAGAGTCACTTTACCGGCGTTTGCATGATAGGCCATTTGACAAAATACCCAGCATTGGGGATTTCATCGTCACATTACCCGCGCGAGAAGCTAGTTGTTATTTTAGTTCGAGTGTGAATCGAATTTAAAGTCACATTACCCGTGCACAGGCAAGAGAGGCCAGAGTACAAGTCAAAATGACTTCTACTGACGGAAAGGCTTACAATAAGCCAGAGCGTGGGGAAGACTTTTGCACAATTTTGAGCGTTGCTATTCCTGCGCCCGTATGAGAAGCCGGACATTCTCGTCTGTTGATGAGAATGTTAAATCTGCGTTACTATACCCGCACCCATGCGAGAAGCCAGCAGGCGAGGTCGTTTCAAACGGCCTCATTGTGGATGGTAAGTATGTGCATGCGTATAAGGAGCCAGGGGACTTCAGGGCGATGCACTTCATATCATGAAGGTCACTGAGCTACATACGCGCACATGTGGGAGAGGCCAGTCGTTGTCAATTAAATTGACTTCGAACTTTATCCCGTTACCATACGCACCCATGCGAGAGGCCAGTTTTACTGGATTATGCACTTTATGCGCAGTAAATATTACCATATGCGCTCGGTCGTTCTGGCCGACTGACTTTAAATCAATAGTTACCATTCGCGCACGTGCAAGAGGCCAGCGTAAAAGTGGTGATTTGAAACCACCTACTTTGAAATCACCTTACCTGCAGTATAAATACACCTGAGCAACCGGCGTCTTTTATTTTTAAACGATCGACAAAAGACTGAAGGATCCTGAGAACCCAAATTATAGGTATCGCTTTAAGTTTTTAACAGATTTATTAAAAACCCCTTGCTAATTTTTGAGAAGCATGGAATGTACAAATTCCGTACCCACAACTGGGCATGACGGCAAGCTGCAGCAGAGTATAAGATTTTGAAGTCACACGCTTTTCAAAATACGGAAGTGTGAAAGGCCCCCCCAATATCACGGTACCCTCTTGTTTTGTGTGCGAAAACGCGACATATTATCATTTTTATGTAACGAAAACGCGACATATTTTCATTTTTATGTAACGAAAACGCGACATATTTTCATTTTTATGTAACGAAAACACGACATATCAAAACATCGATAGGCCTTAGATATATAAGCCTTTGCGGATTTTGACTTATCAGATACGTATAATGTAATATACTATTACGTCTTTGACTGTGATGAGAAAATGTAATTGCAAAAAGAGAATCTATTTTGCCTTTTTCTTGGAGGACTCAACAACCTTAAGTCTCTTGTCCTGGGAAGTGATAGACATTGTGATATAGTCCACCTTGTTTTCAATAGCATTAAGCCGTTCGGTATGCTCTTTCAGAGTTGCAGTATTACCGGCCACTCCTTCATGCAGCGATTGCAGGCTGTTACTTATGTCGTGTTCAAGCTTTATATCAATCTTTTTCTGCCCGACTTCAAGTTTATCAAGCCTTCGAGTTATTTGTTCCTGCCCGGTTTCAAGTTTCTCAAAACGCCCTGTAAATTCACTATACATTTTCTCAAGCAATTCAAAAGTTTTATCATCCATAGAGATCGCCTCCTGTCATTACGGGGATAATTATATCATAAGGCTGGGTGATAATGAAGAACTTATTCAAATATAATTAGTGTCTGCATAATGCAGTCATACCAAGGCTTAACAGGCTACCTTCATACGGAAAGAAGGAATACAGGCAGGAGCTTGACAGGTATCAATATAATACACAAGCAACCTTGGAGATAGAGAAGGGAAATAGTAGCATTAAGGCAAGCAGTATCAGGCAATGCAGGGCTTTTGCATTATCCCCAATGTGAGGCTTAATGAGGCCTGATGTCCTTTGTTGTATAACAACCTGAACAATAACATAGAACTTGCCAAGAGGGACGGACAATACAAGAAAACCCGTTCAAGAACAATGATACCAACGGTTACAAAGGCAAGCACCCGGTTCATGTGGTGAACTGAAAGGCTCAGGAATATCATTGAGGAACCTCCTGGGATAGCCGTAGGAGCGGCAAGCATACGGCATATGGTAACTTACCTATAGAGGTAAAACGCACCAAGCGTACAAGGTTGCAAGCCCTGTATGATGCTGTATGTAATGGCTGGAAGGTCTTTATATTCTTACAATTAATGTGTAGGCTTTGGGCTGATTCTCACAGAAAAAGTGTAGAGGATAGAGTGTACAGAAGGATATGCAGCGGACTTATCGGAAATGGTATAAGCCTTGAAGTGGTGATGAATAGCACGATTACGGCATTATGACTGTAATGAAATAAGCGTAGGGCAGGATACTTTCTTGATATGGTTTTCTGTATTTGAAAAAATCGCTTATTAGGCAATTTACATATCAAAATACCAATGAGCCTTACGTGCAAAGGTGTTTAAAGGCAATTTTGACTAGCACCCCCAGTAGCACTATACCCCCTATGATCGATAGCAGCTTACAATAATTAAGACATAAACATTATGGAACGTGGTTAATGTATTGGTATCACTGCGATACGTCGTGGTTACATATTAGCATTGGGTATACTTATGACGTTATATTATGAACAGGTAATAAACAGTATGTTCACACTCCAAATAAAGGATACCCATATCGGGTATATGAGGATCGGTTACCTCTCAAACTCTTTGAGGTTCCTATAAAGTGTCGCCCGGGATATCTGCAGCAGCTTTGCGAACTCAACGCCGGTGAGCTCTCCACTCTTGTACTTTGGATAGTACCGCTCAAAGTTCTTCGGCAGTTCTCTCTCTGGCCTGCCAATGGGCTTACCCGACTTTGTACCAAACTGTTTTGCTTTTTCAATGCCTTCATTAACCCGGTCAACGATCATTTCCCTTTCCATTTCGGCTACTGCTCCTAAGATCGTCAGCATGAACTTGTATGTGGTTCCTTCTGTGGAGAAGCCCTCTTTAACGAAATGAAGGACGGCACCCTTATCTTTAAAGAATTCGGTAAGTTTCCTGAGATCGTCTACATTACGTCCCAGCCTGCTTATGGATTCGATATAGACATTGTCACCCTTCTTTACATCCAGCATCAGTTTGTTAAGCTCGGGCCGCTCTGTGTTCTTTCCTGAAAGCTTATCGATGTACCGTTTGTCAATCTTATAGGCATCAAGAGATATCTCCTGTCTGCGCTCGTCCTGGCTCTTTGTCGATACTCTTTCATATGAGTAATTCATGGTTACGCCTCCCCGATATTTAATAGCTTAATTATATACTGTCTCAATAACCCTATCAAATGGCATGAGACACATTGACAGCCTGTAAACCCATATAATGCGTGGTAATACTCAATGATTCTCTTTGATTCTCAGTGTTTCATTTAACTATAGTTTTATGATACATCAGAATGCACGGATAGAGCTCCGTTTTGGAGGCCGGGACCGGTGGGGGGGAGGGTAGTCACTGCGCCCGGAGAGTTACCCCTCGTAAAAATTTCTATCCTCCTAAGCCGCCGATCATGCACGTTTCAATACCTTTATAATTTCCGCTTATCTATAATTACATCAAACTTCAAAATTCATCCTGTTTTCTTGCCCTTTAGCCCTTATTTTTTGTAGATTGGTAATAAAGACTTATCGGAAAACTTACCTATATATATAGCCGTTCCTTGCAATGCTATATTAACAACGCTTTGATGTATATTTTTCTCAGAAAATTTGTGTTGGTGTCAGTCGAAGAATGAAAGTGAAAAGGATGTTGTTTAAGCCATTGTCTTTTTGTCCAAAATCTGAATAGTGTCCAAATAGTGTCCAAAATAAAAAGCATGTACCATAATGCATGATACATGCCGGATTGTAGAAAAATAAAAGACACCGGGAGGTGTTTTTTTTTGCCAATGAGTACATATATTTATAATAAAACAGTCAGTTGGTGTGAACTATGAATCGTTCCTCTGATTTCAGGCAAAAGGAAGTAATAAATCTCACAGATGGCAAAAGGCTTGGATTTGTGTCGGATGTCGAGATAGACCTTGAATCCGGCAAAATCGATGCGATCATATTGCCCGGTGTCGGCAGGCTATTCGGCCTGCTTGGCAAGGAAAACGAGTTCGTGATACCATGGGAAAAAATAAGAAAAATCGGTGAGGATATCATTCTCGTCGACCTTGATGAACGATTCATCCGTAAATACTTTGACTAAGGGTGATACAAAAATGTTTATAATTCCTATGTAAAGCTTTTTCACAATAACCCGATATAATTAAGGTATTATACAAATGATGAGCGAAGCCGGCATATTTTACCGGTTGGAGGGTTGCAAATGAAATGTCCGTATTGTGGTTTCATTGAGGACAAGGTAATTGATTCCAGGCCGACAGAGGAAAGCGCAGCGATCAGAAGGCGCCGGGAATGTTCAAAGTGTCTGAAGCGTTTCACAACATACGAAAAGGTTGAGAGCGTGCCGCTGATGGTCATAAAAAAGGATAAGACGCGTCAGACATTTAACCGTGAAAAGCTTCTGAACGGTTTGCTCAGAGCATGTGAAAAAAGACCTGTATCCATTAACGATCTGGAAAAAATGGTGGACGAGATCGAGGGACAGATCCTAAATACGCTTAAGAGGGAGATCACCTCGCAGGAAATCGGAGAAATGGTTATGGCGAGGCTGAAGGATCTTGACGAAGTTGCATACGTAAGATTTGCTTCAGTATATCGGCAATTCAGGGATATCAACACCTTCATGGATGAGCTTCATAAGCTTCTCAAGGAAAGGTAGAAAAATAATATTAGGTATGTACAAATATTGTAAGTTATAGTAACATTATGTTGGAGACCGGAACGGTTGATTACAGCATTCTACAGCTGATGGCTGTAGAAATATAACAGTACTGTATTCAGAGAATAATATGAGGTCAAAGATATTCTTCTATTCTTTATTGATATTGAGTCTTGTCATCATTATTACTATTGGCAAAGAAGGTGTTGCTATTGCGGCAAGTACTGATACTGAGTCATTCGTAAACATTTCATATAAAGCATCTTTTGAAACACTATACGACTCTTCAATGGAAACGATTTATATTCTGATAGAAAATACTTCACAATATCCATTGATTCTAAAGGATATAAAACCAATGACTCCCGAATACATAATCTCGGATAATTTGGACAAGAGTTATGTCAATTACATGATCGACCCCAAAAAAACAATTATAATACCGATAGGCATAAAGGCACTTGATGCGGTAAAACCAGGCAAAGATGTATTGTTCTATGATATCGGCCTTGTTGTCCAAGCTGATGGTAAAGAGACTTCAATTAATAAAATACTATCTGTAGATGTGAGCATGGGCGTAACTGTATCAGGGAATATACTGACTGTATTGGGGGTTCCTTCGTTAATATTTATCCCCGGTTTTATCATTTTGGTAATTATCTCCGGCTTTCTGAAAAAGCACTTTGCTTTTTTGGCTGGACTGGATGCGAAAAACCCGCTTTTTTGGGTTATCATTATTTCAATAGGACTGATAGTAGCATTCATTTATCCGAATATTTCAGGATTATGGGGCATGGAGAATCATAATCTGTTCAGTAATTACGGGCTGGAAGATATAGTCGCAATTTGGATCAGTTCGGTCATTTTTGCTATTGTTGTTTCGGCTGTTTTAGTTTTCTTCCTGAATTTGTATAAAAAAAATAGAGTTTTTTGCGAGAAGGATGATCCTTTTACAGTCATAAAAAAGGTATCAAGATATCAGAAGGGGATTAAGCTTTCATATATATATATGGAAGTATGCGGGGAGGAAAAGCAAATGTTCCTGCTCCCAAAAAACGGTACTGATGTTATGATGTGTTCGGCAATACTGGTGGGAATCAATTGCGTAAAGACGAAAAGTGAAAAACGCAGGAGCGGAATGAATGAAAAATTAAAAGAAATCATTTACAAGGATATGGATATAAAAAGGCTTGCAGGCTATTTGCGCTGGAACAGACATAAACTTGCCATAGAATGGAAGGATGCCAAGTCAGGGAAAATCTCCAAATCACAAAGTGGACTAACCGCAATAGGGGAAAATTCTCTTATTGAGTATAAGTGAAAGGCCTGAAGGCATTAAGAAAGGCATAAAAATAGGCAGCAACCTTTTTGCTGCCTGATAAATCAGTTCGGTCAGTGCTCTGCCTTTGAGCTACCGCTCCGGAATATGGAGCGACGGGGATTTGAACCACCGAAACCTCTGACACATAGATGAGCTACTGCTTCATCCCAAATTTACAGTCATATAAATTATAATTATTTTTGAAAGGAATGTCAATTGTATGGTCAAGAAATTTAAAATATCTTTTTTATGGGTAAAAACGATTTTGGAAATTTTTGATTATGATGAAAATAAGTCAGGTAAATACATATACAGAGATTACCACTCATTTGAAGAAACCCTCAGAAAGCTCTCGTCAGACGGAACGGCGGATCGAGATTATACATATCCCTGGCATGAACTGGGGCATAACAACTTTTGGAAGCATTATTTAAAGTGTTTCAATGAAAAAAGCCTGAATATCTCCAACCTTTGGGACTGCATTATGCCACTCTATTATAAAATGAAAGCGAATATTGAATTTTTCTCGGATGGATATGGTGTGATGAAAGTTACTGGAGAGCCGTATCTGTATCATCATGGAATAGGTATTGCAATAAATATACATATACCATCCTGCGAAGCCGGTTACAGTTTTGGGCAAATCGAAGAAATTACACGGGAGTTGTACAGTTTGAACAAATATAAAGTACGGATTGAAGGGAGTGAGTTTCTGACCGAATGCAATCTGGATACTTTAGCTAAAAAACTTCTTTATATGCTGGTGAAGGATGTAATCGGAACAGATCTGCCTGTGGATTTCTCAAATAAGCCTTTTACCGTTATGACAATTTTCGAGGGAGAGCGGTTTGAAATTACAGGTACACAGCTGTTGGATGGTGTTAAGAAAATTTTTAATGCGCTTGATCAATCCTTTAAAGAAGTCATTCCGATTTCGGGATATCAGGATTCAGAGGATATATTTTGTAAAAATTTAGTCTTCACTTCTAAAAAAGGCCGGATGATATGGTGCCCGAAGTCGTTTCTCATACCGGGCGGTTCCAATAAATCGTTGGGGTGTTATCATAAGAATATTGTGAGACTAACCATGCAAATTGAAAGTTTATCAGATCTGCTAAAGGATTTTATTTGCTTGAACCGATCCTACCCTTATTTGGACACTTATATCGGCAATGCGCAGCACCAACTGGTGAAAATGTATAATCCGGTAAATCCAAACTTAAGGACCACCTATTGTTCGGCAAGCGCAGTAGCACAAATCAATCAGAACGACTACCTGGGGCTTATAAACATGGTAAGGGAAGCATTGAAAATAAGCAGAAAGGTAGAAGGTGTCCAAACGAAAGATATTGCACTGAGATATTCTTCATCTGAGCCAAGTGAATATTTATAACCGGAGTGCCTGCTTCATGCGAACGCACGTTACAGATATGAAACTAATTACTTATGAAGGCAGGAGAATAACAGCATATACAAAAGAAATAAATACAAAAACAGTAAATCAATCAGATCATAGTTATGGATAAATTGACAATGAGAATATGATAATATTTGATATGGAAATTGTTTTACGATATAATCAATTAAATCATGATATATCAATGTCTTCATGGATGCGCTTCACAAGCTTCTCAAGGAAGATAAGTAAATTGGAGTTTTAAAATTGCAGCCATATGTTATAATTAGGCAAAGAGTTCGTCTATGCGGAGGTGAGAATTTTGTGTAATTATCAAGCAATGATAACAGTTATTGAGGATATGGAAAAAATTGCTCAGACCCTGAATATTACTTCATTTCCGATATATTTCCTTGGTGGTTCTGCATGCATTTTAGGTCAATATACTGACAGGGCGACCCGGGATTTTGATTTTGTTGATTTGAATTATTCATCTCAGTATGGGAAAGTACTCAGATATTTAAGTGACTTTGACATGCTGGAATATGAAAGCACACTATTGGCGCCAACGTATAAAGAAAGGGCAAAGAAGCTTGAACAGTTTAAATTCCTTGAAGTCTACGTGTTGGCAAGAGAAGATATCATCGTGAGTAAAATCATCCGAATGGCGGCAAAAGACATTGAAGATATTGATTTGCTGATAAAAGAAAGTAATAAAGAGTTGATTAAAAAGATAATTGATGAGGTTTTAGAAAGAGCAGACTTGTTTGAAACCAAAAAAGAAGCATTTCTCAAGAATCTACCTGCTTTTATGGAGAAATATCATGTATAGGGTTTTTTGCGAAAGCTACGAAAATTATTTAAAACAGTATGAGTCGGTAGCTGAGAATAACGAATACCGTCATAAAATCAGTAAGCCATTTGAACTTATTTGTGACCTTGAATGCTTCAGATCGGAGCAGTCTCAAAACACATTGTTATATCAGGAGCTTTGCGATTTGCTTTACTATATGGCAAATAATCTTGAAAAGTTTCCCGGATTGCGTGCCTTTTTATGGACGCTGGATGCACGGGGAATAGAGGGAAAATACTTTGGTGTTGTTCCGGAAACTGATCTGGAAGAACAGACAAAACTAGTCTGCATGTTTTTGAATCTGTTGTATTGGGATGAGTTTTCCAGTCAAGTTGGTCAAGTTAAGAAACCGATTAACTGATCTGTCATACGAAGATATCAAGACTTACATGGGGGATTTTCATAAGTCCTCCTAAAGAAAAATAGCAAATAATGGTTTTAGGGTATGTACAAATGCAGTCTGATATAGTAATATTATGTTGGAAATAAATGGATTAGAATACAACATATACTATTGGGGGATGCGGGTATGTACTCCAAACTCAAAAGCTGCGGTTTACTGGGGATTGATGGGTATGTCGTTGAGGTCGAGACAGATATCAGCAGCGGCATACCGGTCTTTGACCTTGTCGGACTGGGCGATGCGGCAATCAGGGAAGCTAGGGAACGTGTAAGGTCAGCTATTAAAAATTCAGGATATGAATTCCCAATCAGAAGAATTACATTGAACCTTGCTCCAGCCAATCTGAAGAAGGAAGGTTCTTCCTTCGACCTTGCGATTGCTCTTGGCGTGCTTGCTTCGACTGAAGAAATTGAAACTGAGGCTTTGGGAAATTACCTGTTTACCGGGGAATTATCTCTTGACGGAGAAGTGAAGCCGGTCAAGGGAGTGCTCCCAATGGCAGTATGTGCCCGCCAGAATGGGATCGACAATATAGTCCTGCCGCGGGAGAACGCAGAGGAAGCCTCTGTAGTCAAAGGGCTGAATGTGATACCTGTAAGAAATCTCAAAGAAACTGTAGAATTCATCAATAAGAAAACAAATATTTTCCCTTTTGTGTCTTCCAACGATTGTATGAAGTCGGCCAGAAAGGAATATGATGTCGATTTCGCAGACGTCAAGGGTCAAGAAAATGTGAAGAGGGCGCTGGAGGTAGCAGCGTCAGGAGGACATAACTGCATTATGATTGGATCACCGGGAAGTGGGAAGACCATGCTCGCAAAAAGACTGCCTACGATTCTGCCGTCCATGACCTTTGAGGAAGGACTTGAAGTCACAAAGATCCACAGTATAGCAGGAATACTGCCTCCGGGGATATCCCTCATCACTGCCAGGCCTTTCAGAAGTCCGCATCATACGATCTCGGATATTGGCCTTGTCGGAGGTGGCGCCATGCCGAAACCGGGAGAAATAAGTCTGGCACATTATGGTGTGCTTTTTCTGGACGAGCTTCCAGAGTTTAGTAAAAAATCGCTTGAGGTTCTAAGACAGCCACTTGAAGATGGCGTGATAACAATAAGCCGCGTGAATGCCAGCCTGACTTACCCTGCAAAAACCATGCTGATCTGTGCTGCAAACCCATGCAAATGCGGCCGTTATCTCGACCCGGCCGGCCAATGCACCTGCACCCCGAGACAAGTCCAGCAGTATCTCGGCAAGCTTTCAGGCCCTTTACTCGACCGTATGGACATTCATATAGAAGTATCATCGGTAAAATACAGGGAACTGGACAGCGGCTCTGCCGGAGACCTGTCAAGCACAATCAGGGAGAGGGTTGAAGTTACAAGACAAATCCAGTTGGACAGATATAAGAGCATGCGTATTTATTCAAATTCACAGCTTCAGCCGGCTATGATGAGCAAATTCTGCAAACTGGATGAAAAATGCAGGGACATACTTCGGAATGCCTTTGATAGATTGGGTATGAGCGCGAGAGCACACAGCAGGATACTGAAGGTATCAAGGACGATCGCCGATATGGAGCGAAGCGAGGAGATAAAACCGGTGCACCTGGCTGAAGCGATACAGTACAGAAGCCTTGACAGGAAGGTTTGGAACATGTAAAGATCAGTGCCATGATATTAGAGAATGAAACTTGTAATAAAGCTACTAACCCAAAAGGTGTTTAATGCAAAAAATGATTAACCAAAAAAACGTTTAACCAAAAAAACGTTTAACCCAAAAATGGTTAGCACAATGGAATAGATTTAGTTTTGGAGAGTGTGAAATGGATATCGATTTGAAATACTGGATATGGTTCAGTTCGCTTGTAAAAATATCTCCGCGCAGGCGGCTGAAGCTGCTTGAGTATTTCGGTGATCCCGCCTTTCTTTGGGAATGCCCGGAGGTTGAATTGAAAAAACTTCCCATCTGTACACCATTGGTTATTGAGGCTATTTTGGACAAGCAGTGCAGGAGCGACGTGCCAGGGATCATTGAAGCAATTAAAAAATGCAATGGAACTATAATCACGATCAGGGACGGTATTTATCCGGAAGCTTTAAGGAACATACCAGGCGCGCCTGCAGTACTCTATTGCAGGGGAAAACTAGTGAAGGATGAAATATGTATTGCTGTCGTTGGCTCAAGAAGAGCGACAAGCTACGGACTTGATATGGCAAAACGGCTGTCGCGGGATCTTGCCGGCCGCGGGGTGACGATCATAAGCGGCATGGCAAGGGGTATTGATTCAAAGGCCCATACCGGCGCGCTGGAAGCAGGGGGAAGAACTGTGGCAGTACTTGGCTGCGGGGTTGATGTGATCTACCCGTACGAGAATAGTGGGCTAATGGACAGAATATGTCAGTCGGGTGCTGTGCTATCAGAATATATACCGGGAACGCCGCCGATCTCCTTCAATTTCCCCGCCAGAAACAGGATCATAAGCGGTCTTTCGCAAGGCGTGACGATCATCGAGGCAAGTGACAGAAGCGGCTCTCTGATCACTGCCGAATTTGCATTGGAGCAGGGCAGGGAGGTATTCGCTGTGCCTGGAAACATCAACAGTATGAACAGTTCTGGAACAAACAGACTTATCAGGGATGGTGCAAAGCTTGTTACGAATGCTGGTGATATACTTGAAGAATTGAAAATGAACAATACAGCAAATGACAATGTTTATTGGAAAAAGCAGCTGCTGCAGAATGCGATGGGGGAGGAAGAGTTGACAATTTCACAGAGATTGCTGGACGGGCCTGCACATATCGATGTGATTTCGAGAGACTGCGGTATCAGTGTACAGCTTGCGGGTTCAGTTCTCGTCATGCTTGAACTGAGTGGGTTTGTTGAACAATTACCGGGAAAATTTTATAAATTGGCGGAATGAACGCTGTTATAAACACCATAAATTGTGAATTTATAATCTGTCATGCGGCAAATAATATACAATCATATATATAAAAAACTTGTTGTACAAATTCTTTTTGCAGTATATGTAGTAGATTTTATTTTAAAATGTGATAATATATGATTTAAACAACGTACAGTGCTTAACAGGCATTTGATATGACAGATTTAAGAATAAGGAAACCCTTTATCAGAACACATGCATACATGGAGGATATAATGGCAAACAACCTTGTGATAGTTGAGTCTCCGGCAAAGGCAAATACAATCGGTAAATTTCTTGGTAAGGATTATAAGATAATAGCTTCAGTGGGACATGTCAGAGATTTACCTAAAAGCCAGATAGGCGTAGATGTTGACAACAACTTTCAACCCAAGTATATAACGATTCGCGGCAAAGGGGATGTTATCAGCAAGCTGAAAAAGGAAGCCAAGGCGGCAGGAAGAGTTTACCTTGCGACTGACCCTGACCGTGAGGGTGAGGCTATTTCCTGGCATCTTGCCAACCTGCTTAATATTGATGAAAAGGATAAATGCAGGATTACATTTAATGAAATCACCAAAAACGCTGTTAAGAATGCAGTGAAAGCGCCAAGAAAAATAGACATGGATCTGGTCAATGCGCAGCAGGCCAGAAGGATCCTCGACAGAATCGTGGGCTACAAGATCAGCCCGCTTCTTTGGAAAAAGGTCAGGAAGGGACTCAGTGCAGGACGTGTTCAATCTGTTGCAGCCAGACTCATTTGCGACAGGGAGGAAGAAATCGATAATTTTGAACAGGAGGAATACTGGACTGTAACTGCGAGGCTTTCCCGAAAAAAGGCAGGACCGGCTTTTGACGCGAGATTCTATGGAACTGCCGACGAGAAGATTGAATTGAAGAACGAAGCGCAGGTCAAGGATATTTTAAAACAACTCGAAGGAAAGAAATATATTGTTCAAAAGGTAAAAAACAGCGAAAAAAAGAAGTCACCCGCACCGCCTTTCACAACAAGCACGATGCAGCAGGAAGCCGCAAGGAAGCTTGGCTTTCAGACCAAGAAAACAATGATGGTATCGCAGCAGCTCTACGAAGGTATCGAGGTCAAAGGGCATGGAGCTGTCGGACTTGTTACTTATATCCGTACCGATTCAATGAGAATTTCGTCTGAAGCGCAGCAGGATGCAAAGGATTATATTTCTGAAAAATACGGACAAAAATATCTTCCGGAAGAGTTCAGGGTTTACAAGAACAAATCGGCCTCCCAGGACGCACATGAAGCCATCAGGCCGACCTATGCAACGATGGATCCGGACAGTGTAAAGGATTCTTTGACAAACGACCAGTTCAAACTATACAAGCTGATATGGTCGAGGTTCATCGCCAGTCAGATGTCTTCTGCCATGTATGACACGGTTTCAGCCGACATACTGGCTGGTAAATTGTTATTCAAGGCGAATGGCTCTAAAATAAAATTTCAGGGTTTTATCGCTGTTTATACCGAGGGAAAAGATGAAGAAACAGACGATAGTGAAGTTTCAATACCTGAACTTAATGAAAAGGATCAGCTGGATCTGAAAAAAATAGAAGACAAACAGCATTTCACACAGCCGCCCCTCAGATATACTGAGGCTACGCTGGTCAAGATGCTGGAGGAAAAGGGGATCGGCAGGCCGAGTACCTATGCTCCTATTATCACGACCATTCTTGCAAGGGGGTATGTGGACAGAGAGAAGAAATTCCTTTTTCCGACAGAACTCGGCAAGATTGTGAATGATTTAATGAAAAATAATTTTCAGGATATTGTAGATGTCCAGTTTACCGCTCAAATGGAAAAGAAGCTTGACGATGTAGGTGAAGGTACAAAAAAATGGGTCGATCTGATGAGGGATTTTTACGGCCCGTTTGCAGATACACTAAAGGAAGCCGAATCCAAAATAGGTCCTATTGAAATACACGATGAAGAGACGGATATAAAGTGCGAGAAATGCGGACGCAATATGGTGATAAAGAGTGGAAGATTCGGTAAATTCCTGGCTTGTCCGGGCTTTCCTGAATGCAGGAACGCAAGGCCGATCCTGGATGAAGCCGGAGTGAATTGCCCCAAATGCAGCGGGAAGGTGCTCTATAAAAAAACCAGGAAGGGCAGACGGTACCTGGGCTGTGAAAACAATCCCAATTGCGGCTTCATGACCTGGGATATGCCAGCCGGAGAGAATTGCCCCAATTGCGGCAATTTCCTGGTGAAAAAATATTCCGGCAAGAAATTGTCATTTAAATGCAGCAGTGAGACTTGCGACTATATTAGAGAGAATGTAAAAGAGAACACAAAAGAATAAATCCAAATTACCTGAAGGCAGGGAACAAATTAGAATGTCGGATAAATTGATAAATATTATAGGAGCCGGGCTTGCAGGCAGTGAAGCAGCCTGGCAGGCAGCAAAAAGAGGAATCCATGTCAGGCTTTATGAAATGAAGCCTCTGAAATATTCTCCGGCACATCATCTGGAATCCTTTGCAGAGCTCGTCTGCAGTAATTCTCTACGATCAGACAGGCTGGAGAATGCCGTGGGCCTGCTCAAGGAAGAGATGCGCCTTCTGGACTCACTGATCATGCGCTGCGCAGATGCTACCAGGCTGCCTGCCGGAGGAGCGCTTGCCGTGGACCGGCTTGGATTTTCTGAAATGGTCACACGGGAACTGTCCAATCATCCCAATGTTACTATAATAACTGAAGAGGTATCCCAGCTTCCTGGGGACGGTATCACGATCATCGCCACAGGCCCTCTTACTTCGCAGGCATTGTCGGATTGTATTGCAGAGTTGACAGGGAAAGAATCGCTTTATTTTTACGATGCTGCTGCGCCGATTGTGACAAGTGAATCAATCAATATGGATATAGCATACCGTGCGTCACGTTATGGAAAGGGCTCTGATGATTATATCAACTGCCCGATGAACAGGGAGCAGTACGAAATATTTCAAAAGGAACTTGTAAGTGCCGAGGTAGTGCCGCTCCAGGTTTTTGAAAAAGAGATCCTTTTCAGTGGCTGTATGCCTGTAGAGAGTATGGCCGGGAAGGGTCATGAGACACTTCGCTTCGGGCCGCTCAAGCCGGTAGGTCTTATTGACCCGCGAACCGGTGAAG
>WSSedL1CaDRAFT_10000129_pt1 | contig 48958 bp, 40 predicted proteins | sample WetSurSL1Cattail_FD_9464 | JGI IMG/M metagenome (IMG submission 9464)
AATAACGGGTAACGGCAAGGTCGCCGGTCCGGGATTAAAATTGAAAACCCTATCGCTCATTTGCCAGTCTCCTTTTCTTTATCAAATCAAATTATTGTTGTCATTATATCTTTTCTGAAAATATTCTTCAAGAGCGAAAAACAAACTTTGTTACCAGAGGCACGGAGACACAGAAACTAAATCTTATTTTCGTCATTTCGATTGCTCAGAAAAGCCGGGGCGATGACTACCTACTAAAGCGTCTCTGCAAAAGCCCGCACTGGGATTGCCGCTGTTTTCTCGGCTTTCCAGGGAACAGCGTAAAACATAAATTTCTTGCCGTACAGATGTTCTAAAGCGGTCAAGTTTTCCACAATTAATATTTCATGTTTTAAAAACATTGAATGAGCCGGTCGCTTAGGATCTTTGGCATTATCGATATTAATTGTATCGACTCCTACCAACTTTACTTCCATACTGACCAAATATTGAATCAGCTCTTCTAAAATAAACGGATAGGCATAATATTGTTCGCTACCCCAGTAACGGTCCCAGCCAAAGTTTAACAGGATTGCCTTTCCTTTAAGATCCATTCCTTTAGGGATCACTTCAATACCTACCGGTTCAAATTCCCCTTTACCGCGTAAATCAATAACTTCTCCCGGCAGAATCGTTTCTTCAATCCGAAGTTCACTGATATCCCTACCTTCCGGATAGCGATGATAGGGTGAATCCAGATACGTTCCAATCGAAGTCTGAAAGGACATTTCGGTAATTTCAAAAGCGGCCTTGCCATGGTAATTCGGCAATGATTGTTGATGTGTCATAAATGGCCGGACCTTCGCGCTATATTGAACGACCGTCCCATCCTCACTCTTCATGCGAAACCCCGGCATGTTATCTTTAAATGTATGGCTGAGATCAATATATTTCATATCCCCGATCCTTTCCATGTTTCCATATCCCTTTCAAATATCTACTCTTCGCGCTTGTCTTGAAAATTCCTGTTTAATCATATTAAAAAATTTCTCTGTGTCTCAGTGTCTCTGTGGCAAAAAAATAGGCCACAGAGGCACTGAGACACAGAGGTTAAAGACGGCTTTCAAAGACCGAATACTTTTTGAGGTCGTAACATAAGCTAGTAAACACTATCTACAATCGATCTAATCGAATATTTTTTCAACGGAGGACCGTATGAATAAAACCGTTGCCGATCTTATCCTGGAACAATTGGCCGAGTATGGTGTTAAATTTATCTTTGGAGTCCTTGGGGATGCGATCTTTCCAATTGCCGATGCTTTAGCCAGACAGGAACGTATCCGCTATATTCCGGCTACCATTGAAACAGCCGCCTCTTTTATGGCAAGCTATTCCGCTAAACTTCTGGGAAGTCTGGCGGTATGTATCGCCAGTGCCGGACCGGGGGCTGTCAATCTTGCTAACGGTATTGCCGATGCTTATCTGGATAATGTTCCGATCCTGAGTATCACCGGTCAGGTAACCAGCGACAAACTGGGGACCGACTATAAGCAATATATCAACCAGACCCAATTTTTTGAGGCCATCACCGGGAAATCCCGCTTATGCACCCATCCCAAGACCGCCATCCCAATTTTAACCGGACTTATCAACCATGCGCTTACCCTGGGAACCTCTGTTCACATGGAGATCCCTCAGGATATTTTGGCACTGCCAACCAGCGAGACTATCCTGCCAAAGGCCCACCTCATGACCGATTTGGCGGGCACTCGATTATTATATGGCCGGATAAATGAGGCGTTAGAAATCATGAAAAGTTCCAGACAACCCTTGTTAATAATTGGCAAACAAGCTTGCCAATCAGCCCCCATTTTAGCCACTTTCGCCAAATCGTTCGGGGCTGCAATCGTAGTGAGCAGGGAATGTAAAGGAGTGCTGCCGGATGAAAGCTCCCAGTTAATCGGAGGGGTTGGTGAGGCTTTTATTCCGGATTGCTTTTTACAAAGCGATTGTATATTGCTTTTTGGAGAGGCCGTTTATGAAGAAAGATTTATCCCGGAGAATACCAAAGTAATTCAGATCCGGAATACCATCCCCTCCGGTTCCGAAAAGCACCTCGAGATCACCGGTGATTACGATCAAATCCTGCGGGAGATCCGTGCTGGTTTTCCAAATTTCATCGTCCGGGATGAATGGCGCGCATCCATTGAAGAGGCCTATCGGCAAAGAATAACAGCCGCCGTTAGTATCAACGACCCCAAGCATCCATTGCGATTCTTCAACGCCCTAAGTCGGACGCTCGATGATAATGCCGTCATCACCCTGGATGTCGGAGAATTTGTTTACTGGTTTGATTATGGCTTTTTGGCTAAACATCAGCAGGTTGTGTTATCGACCAACTGGCGTAGCATGGGTGCTGCCATCCCAGCCGGAATCGCCGCCTGCCTGCAAAGCCCGGGAAAACAAGTTGTTTCAATAGTGGGCGACGGCGGCTTTCTGATGTCGCTCTCTGAATTAGCAACGGTTATGCGTTATCGGTTGCCGCTCACCATCCTCATTTTAAACAACCAATGTTATGGCCTGGAAGTACAAAAAATGGTCAAAGAAAAATATGAACCTTTTGGAACCGATCTGCCGACGCCGGATTATATAAAGTTAGCCGAAGCCTTTCAAATGAATGGTTATCATATTAGCGACCCCTCAAACGAAAAAGAACTTGAGCTTGCTCTCAAAAATCCACCGGCATTAGTAGCAGTGGATACTACCAATGCTTTTTTGCCTTATCTGTAATTAAAATAACTTATCTTATTACACTGTGATCCACCCGCCTTTCAGGGGCACGAAAGAAAGAAAATTAAGCCGGGGTAGGCGGTACGACTTAGGCTTGCTTGCCAACCTCTAGGTGCATATATTTTTGTAAATAAAAAAAGCGGCGTAATCGTTTTAGCCGCTTTTTTTATTTACTATTTGGAGAAATTATCAAATTGCTTCCCAACTTACCTCGCCATATCGGCAAGAATATGCCAAGCTTCGTCCACGTAGGCGTCTTTACTGATCTGCTTAAGCCACTCTTTATTCTTTTGATAATTAGGGTTGGTCGGGTTCTCTTTATCTACTTTAGGTCTTACAATTCGAATATAAGAAGGCTCATCAACCGGCAGATTTTGAAGCTGATCGGCCTCTTCCTTCAAAAACTTCTGTTTTGCAAGAAAACTGCTAAACCGCAAGGATTCTTTGGAATCTTCCTTTTGCTTCCGAAGTCTGGCGATATCCTCAACAATTAGTTTAAACGCCTTACTAGCCTTAACGCGGCTGGCACTATTCTTTTTTACTAAATCAAGATTATATTTTTCGGAAGTCCATCGCTTATATGAAACCGGACTGGTAGTATCCCACGGCAAAGAGTAATCCATGGTCTTCTCTTGAATCCCAAGATAACTATAGAGGTCAGGTAAAGAAATATCGGCAGTAACGCCCTTCCATTGGGTGGACCCGCCACTAACCCGATAGAATTTTTTAATGGTCAGCCGCAGTGAACCTGAAGGTTTTACCCCTGCAAGTTGGCGTGGCAAATACTGATCCAGATCGGCCACGATTTGTACCGTCCCCTTACCGAAGGTACTAGGCCCTCCTACGATAACCGCCCGTCCGTAATCCTGCAAGGCTGCTGCCAAAATCTCGGATGCTGAAGCGCTAAGTGAGTTGACTAATACTACTAAGGGACCCTGATAAACGACGCGCGGGTCATTATCCGACAAGACATCGGTCCTGCCGGCGCCATCCTTGATCTGAACCACCGGACCTTTTTTAATAAAGAGCCCGGACATACTTACGGCATCATCCAATATACCCCCACCGTTATTCCGAAGATCTAAAATGATACCATTTACCTTTTCTTTATTCAGCTTCTGCAATTCAGCCCGCACATCGTCCGCCGAATTACGGGAGTTTGTTTTATAATCACGATAAAACGAAGGTAAATAAACGTATCCATATTTCTTTGCGGTTTTGCCGTTGATAATGATTGCCGATTTGGCATAAGTCTCTTCGATCACGACCACATCACGGACGATCGGCACCAACACAATCCGGCCGTCCGGTTTACGGACCGTCAGTCTGACTTCGGTACCTTTTTTACCCCGAATCAATTTAACTGCATCCGTAACCTGCATTCCTACGATATCAACAGGTTCGCCGGATCCCTGGCTCACTTTAAGAATGGTATCATCGGCTTGTAAGACTTTCTGACGCCAAGCCGGGCTTCCAGGAACAATTTCCACTACCTTGATATATTCTCCGTCTTGCTTGAGAGTAGCGCCGATTCCTTCAAGCGTACCGGTTAGCGCGATATCAAAGTCATCCTTGCCCTGAGGCGCCATATACTCAGTATGCGGATCGAAACTATTGGCGATTGCATTTAAATACTCATCAACCCGGTCCTCATCATTCTCTTGCTGCATTCTATCCAAAATGTTCTTCAAGTTTTTAGCGACCTTCTCCCGGGCTCTCTCCTCAATCACCGGATCAAATGATTCCTTAGTTCCGGCAAATTTTCCATTTTCCTTTGGCTCCGTTATAAGATCATAATAGGCCAAAAGTGTTTGATCTTTCAAATATAACCGCCATCGTTCCTTTAAATCCGAGCTACTTTGAGAATAATCGATTTTTTCGGGATCGGTTTCAAAATTATCATCAATCGAAAAATCAAAAGGCTTTTTCAAAATATCCTGAGTTAATTCATTGACCTCTTTCAAGCGTTTTTGAAGGATATCCCAGGAGGAGTCGTAAAATTCCGAAGATCCCTGTCTTAATTCATCATCGATTTTCGATTGAAAACCTCTTAATTCTTCAATATCGGATTTTAAGAAAAACCGTTTATTAGGGTCCAAACTTTTTAAATATAATGTATAAATCCGCTTACCCAAATCATTATTGGCTACTCGCGGGTTATAATGCCCGGCCTCCAAACTTTGAAATAGGAATTGAGCCAATCCCTTTTCCTTACTAGGCTCTTTTGCCAGTAGCACTACAGCGAAAAGGACCAGAATTGCAACGACTAATCCGATTTTTAGCCATAACCGTTTCATATTAATTTATCCCTTATTCTTTATTTTTAAATTCTTTCGATTATTGGATCTCACTCATCGTATTATACACTGTGGAGTCAAGATTATCAAAATGTATACATAGAAAGTTTGCAGTAATATATGGTAACAAAAAGGACGGCCCTGCAATTCTTATTGAAAAGCACGGGGTCATCCATAGTTTGCGAATTAGTGGAAAAAAATAGTTTAAGAAATATTGATTTCGTGGATACCAGCAACGACCTTCACGCCGCAGAGTCGATACAGATTGTAAATTTTTGTCTGTTCCGGTTGATCCAAACTCTTTGCCAGGCACTCCAAACGCGTCACGGTGGTTACCATTACCCTATCGCCATTACTCAACTCCCAAATGCTTCCTTTAGGATAAGGACAAATTACCTTGGTCAACGCCTCCAATACCGTTCTTTGGTACTTGGTACCCACTTGATCGGCCATCTCCTGATACGCTAAATAAGCCGGGGCTGCTTGTTTATAAACCCGGTCGGAGGTCATTGCGTCAAAGACATCCGCCACTGCGACTATTTTAGCGAACTGATGAATATCTTTGGCGATGAGTCCTTTGGGATACCCACTACCGTCCTCTCGCTCGTGATGTTGCAAAGCCACGTGGGCCGGCAGAAAACTGATATGTATCGACTCCTTCAGCAGTTCATATCCTTCTAATGTATGTTTCTTCATCATGTCGTATTCACAAGGTTCCAATTGTTGGGCTTTATTTAATATTCGGGTTGTTATCCTGATTTTCCCGATATCATGCAACAAGGCGCCGATACCTAATATCTCCAAACTGTTACGATCATATCCCATTACAATTCCAATCAAAATTGCTATCACACAAACATTGACCGAATGACTATAAGTATACTTATCATGATTGCTGATCGCCAGCACGTGATAAATAACGTGTGAATCAGCAATAATATACTCCACGATTCTTTGGACTATCTCCATCAAATCCTGCGATTCAAAAGTCCCTTCACTCTTAATCTGCTTTACCGACTGTTTTAATAAAGTAACAACTTTTTCCCTGGTTTCATCCTTAATCGGTTTTAATACCAATTCCTCTTCGGACTCTATATCTGAATCATAAATCACTACTGATTCGCAGCTATACTCTGCCAATCTTTGAATATGCCACTCTTTTAACTCTGATTCCGCGCTTAGTAAAATCCTACCGTCATCATTACGGTAAATTGTTTTAGCAAGCTTCATCCCTGGCTTAAGTTCGGCAATGGCTAACTTTCGCATGTGTTCATCCCATCTTGAAGTATTTATAACCTCGCTAGGATCAAAATCCATTTAGTCCGGCGAGTTTTTGCCATGTCAAGCTAGAAAACGGTTCATTCGTAACGTTCTAAAATAGCCGTTTAATTACGCTTAGAAACTCTACATAATTATTCGGCATTTTTTAAGGATCCGTAAAGTCCAAAACTCAACTTTTTATCAATAATTCACTTTTAGAGCAGTCCATGATCTCACATTTCTTTACAGCTACAATGCTTTTAACGCTTAAAAATTTTTATCTGCTGGAACGCGGTCCGCGGCGACGGGCGACTCGTAAATGGTCGGCGCGGATAGCCTTAGCATTTCTACGGGCTTCTCTCGCTTCCTCTTGATCGACTTCAATAATTGGAGTCTTATCACTGGGTATCATTTCAGCGCCGATTTTCAAGACAATGATTGTCTCCCCGGCATTTGGAAGCGTATAGGGCGAACCATCCTCTCCTCGATAAACTGCTGCTATCTTTTTTTTTGCAAATTCCGATTCCGCCAGCCAATGGCGGATGAAAGACTTAATTACCGGAAAAAATTCACTGTGTTTACCCTGACCATGAATGATCCGGATCACTTGTTCCTGCTTAAGATAGGCGTTTTCCAAATCCCGAGGAATTTCCGTTTGGGCTTCGGCCAACGTAAAGCCGTGCAAATCGATTGTTATCATAAGCCCACCTCATTGCAAATAAATTTTAAATTCCAATTCGATGCCAAACCCAGTTCTTCCTTTAAAAATCGCCGCAAAAGCAGAAATCTCATTTTCACAATAAAGGCACGCAAAAAATCCTGACTTTACAAGTCAGGAAATAATGAAAACAAATATCTGGATTCTATAACGAACTTATGAAACGATCCGCCTACTCTTTAATACATTTCCGAACTGATCCACTGTAACTTCCAGACGATGCATAAAATCACCCAGCGAGGCCAGTTTCGAAACGCTCTCCAGTCGCATGAAGTCTCCCAGCATAGTTTCAAGGATCGTATAAACATCAGCTAGTTCTTGCTCGCGCTTTTTTAAACGTTCATGATCTTTCTCCGCCAAAACGCGAATATTTTCATTCTCGGATATCAGGCGTTGAATCTCCTCCATCAGTTTATCCTCGCGTTTTAAATCGCGCTCCACCGCCAGTAAATGTTCGATAAACCCTTTCAAATCCAATTGATGTCTCTGATGTTCTTCAATAACGGTCAAGCGTTCCGTTACGTTCTTAACAGACTCCGGTAATGAAGAAATTTGATAGAAGAACGATTGCTCCGAGGGTTTGTATTGATTTTCCGGAGATACTTTTACCGACACTATGGGCATTACCGGTTCCTCCTCGGACGGCGGCAAAACTTTGCCTTTAGCGTTGGAAACCGGTTCGGATTGATTCAACAGTATATGTCCCATTTTTAATAAATCTGCCTCACTATATTGCAAGGCTTTCACCAAACGATAAAATCGTAATTTTAAAGCAGCCGGTGTAAACTCTGCGTTTAGAATCTTTTGCAACTCATTACAGGCTTGAGTCCGCGAATTTCCTTGGGCTTGATGACGGCAAAACGTTTCTAGGATCATGCGGTCGATATCTTTTAATTCATGACTTCGCTTACGGGGAGAATTGATACTCTCCTGTTGGTTTTTTGATTGCATTATGTTGTAATATTCTTGGTTGCTTAAACTCTTGTCCTTTAAAATACGGCAGAATTGGCTGCGCAAGGCATTCATTTCTCTTCCCAAACGGTTTTTCAAGTCATGCCGTTTATGAGGATTCCACCAGGATTCAAAAATTAATTTGTTTTCTGCTTCTGTATAACGTGGTTTCAATTTATGCTGTTTTTGATTGGACGAATTGGAAATTGCCAAAGCATTTTTAGACATAATCTTCACTCCCGAAAGATAGATACCTGTTACAGCAGGTTCTATCATATTTTGTTCCAGAGTTAAATAAATTATGCTAAAATTGCAAAAATTTTCTAGCAATACTTTTGCCAATACATATCTTCCAAATAATTGAACCAATCAATGAAACTCTTTGTCGTCCTTTGGATATTCGATCTCCCGTACGATTTCTCCATCGGCAGTTAAGGCCCATGCCTTTTCCTTGCTATAATATATTCGAGCAAGAACCCTTCGCCCACTGGTATCTGTGGTTATCCAATGTTCTTCCCAGTGCCCCGGCGCACCCAGTTCCTGCTCGACCGTTTCCATTATCCCCGCTATTTGAGGATTTCCTACAAATTTTTCCCGTTCGGTCCGGTTTAATCTCTGAATATCTTCCTCTTCATAATTAACAAACTGACGATTTTCAATAATTTGGGGTCTTTCCTCGACCATCGGTATCGCCTCCACGATTATCATACCCCATTTTAATACATCCATGAATTTTTTCAAAAATGCGCTGGGAATTTTAGAAGGAATCCTTTGCCTTGGAACGTGTATAAAAACAAAATGGCTTCCAAAAAGTTCCCGAATAGCTTTATTAGCTTTATACCCTAAGCAGCGGGAACCGATAAATTTATCCTGGTTTATGTAACTGGCTAGAATAGATGGGTATCCTTCTCTAATGGAATTACATCCTCCGGTGTAAGCACTTTGGTCTTCTTTTCTCCTTGGTCAATTAAAAGTCCGCTCTGTTGTGGTTTCCCAAAACTTCCCCGCTCCTTTTGGGATATGCTACCCGCTTGAACCGGCTCTTCGCTGTGCATGTGCACCAGATGGTGACCCGGATAACCGCCGTATCCGATTTCCGTCTTTAGAGCAGCCGTTTTACCATTCACCAATTTCGAGAGCTCCCGTACAATTTCCCTCATGCTTTCGGCCTGAGCGCTCAACTCTTCGGCTGCGGATGCACTTTCCTCGGCATTAGCGGCATTTTGTTGAGTGACAGTTCCAACCTGAGTGATGGCTTTATTCAGCTGGTCGATTCCTTGCGATTGTTCCTGACCGGCTGCAACAACCTCATCCATTAGTTGACTAACTCTTGCCGTTTGAACGGTTATTTCGTCTAAAGCTTCATAAACCTTACCTGCCACTGATACTCCCTTATTCGATAACTCAATATTGGATTCAATAATGACCGTAGTATCTTTAGCCGCCTGAGCGCTTCGCTGGGCCAGGTTCCTTACTTCTTCGGCAACCACCGCAAAACCCATTCCTGCTTCTCCCGCCCTGGCTGCCTCAATCGCAGCATTTAAAGCCAGTATATTTGTTTGAAACGCTATATCATCAATAACTTTAATAATTTTAGCAATTTTATCGCTGGAATCCTTAATCTCGCGGATTGACTCCATCATTTCCTGCATTTGGGCACTGCCTTTATCTGCTGACTGTTTAGCCTGTTCGGATAATTGAGCCGCTTGTTTAGTATTGGTTGCATTTTGCATCACTGTCGACGATGCTTCTTGAACCGTCGATGATGCCTCTTCAGTGGCATTCGCTTGCTCATTACTGCCCTGAGACAATTGTTGAGCTGAAGCCGACAGTTGTCCGGAAGCAGCCGCTACCTGTCCGGCACTTTCGTCAATGCGGGTCGCAATTGTATTCATTGGTTTAGTAATACTGCGAGTAATATAAAAAGCCATAAAGACTCCCAAACCCATAAAAACCAAAATCAGGGTACCTAAAATTGTTATTGTTCTGTTATAAGTTTGTTGTGCGTTTTCCATCTCGGTTTGGATAATGCCTTCTCCCAGTTTGAAAGTTTCATTTACCGCACCGGTCCATTCCTTGAAAATCGGCGCCACTTCATTAACAAGTAAATTCTTGACTTCGGCATCTTTTTTATTCGAATTTAAATCAACCACTTGAAGTGTTAAAGGCCATGCGCTTTCACCAGCTGCCTTTATTTTCAAAAGCAACTGCTTTCCTTGCTCAGTTGAAAATGTTTGATTGGCTTCAATTAAAGCGTTTTGATAATCGTTATAGGATGTATCCAGCGCCTTTATATTTCCTTCTCTTTCAACACCAACCAGGACCCCACGTAGACTTCTGGAAATGTTTAAAACTGATTTTTCCATGGTACTTAATAAATTTTGGCGATTATGGAATCCGCGGATCGTAATCAATTCGGCATTAAGCGCAGACATACTGACAAATGCGTACACTGACATAATTAATAACAAGGCCATTAAAGACGCAAAACCTAGCCTGATCCGAGTACCTAACTTCATTCTCAGCTGCATTTAAACTCCTCCTTGAAAATTTTGAAATTCATTCCCCATCCATCCTCATTGCAATAAAAGCAAAATGCCTGCGGCATCAAGATATAGCCGCAAGCATAAAAAAAGCTCTTTCGGCAACCCGGCTGTCTTGACCTGTTTCCAGATTTTAGACCCGTGGCTTTGCGTCCGCCGCTTTCGCATGCGTTTGCCATTATCGTTGACCCTTAGGACTTATTTTAGTTGCAAAATTGCATATGATCTTAAGAATAAAAGCTTATGAGATTGTAATATATTGTTTACATTATAAATCTCTTGTTAAAATAGGTCAAGCTAAAATAAGATTGAAAATTGCAACCGTAAATGGCAACTCCAAATACGTAAATTAAATAAACCCGGCCCATTTTTTTGCGTCAAAGGGATGGTATAATAAAGCCACCAACTAATTTTTTAAAACTGCCCTGCCGGACTTGCTTCCTGTTATATATGTCATTTTACAATTTCCCATTATGATATCGCCAAAGAGGTGTAAAACTTATGAATATCCAAATCTTCGGCACCAAAAAATGTCAAGATACTCGCAAGGCCGAACGTTTCTTCAAGGAACGCGCCATCAAGTACCAATTTATCGATCTCACCGAAAAAGGCTTAAGCAAAGGCGAACTAAACAGTGTAAAGATAGTGATCGGTCTAGAGACCCTACTCGATATCAACGGTAAGCAATATCAAAAACGCAACCTAAAATACCTGGTTCATAATATCGAAGACGAACTCCTAAACGACCCGTTGCTTTTCAAAACGCCTATCGTCCGTAACAGCCCCCAAGCCACTGTCGGTTATCACCCGGAAATCTGGAATGACTGGCTGCACAATTAATTAATCCCTAATCAATCTCCTGGGATTAATAATCAGCGATTATTGTTGAATAAAGATTGGCGTTCCCACTTGCACATAATCAAAGAAGTCTTCAATGTCTTGATCGCGTAAACCGATGCAACCCCAAGTCCAATTGTGGCCTTGCTCTTTGGAATTACCGCCATGAATACCGACCCCGCCGCCAAGCGCGGTATATTGGGGTGGAATACTTTTATTCTCCCAGGCTCGCTTAATTGCATCACTCGTTGGCTGGTCAATCAAACCTTGACGAATTCCCCGTTCCCCATCTTCCAGGTTGGGATAGCTTATCCGTAACCAACGGCTGCCTAAGAACTTATCGACCGGTCTAAGCACCGATTTCTCGGCGATATAAAAACTACCTTCCGGAGTCTTATGATCACCTTGAACTTGTTTATCTCCAAGGCCGCCGTCTCCCAATTCCATCGGGTATGATTTCAGCCATGAGCCGCCCAAATATAACGATAAGGTATGGGCGGATTTATCAATAAAAATTGCCATCCGGGACTGTGGCTGACTGATTCCCTTCTGTCGAAGAGTTTCCGCTAAAGTATTGGTTTTGCTCTTCAATACTATGTTTGGTTTCTCCAGCATCGGAGGCTTTTCAACTTTAACCAAGCCAACGGCTTCCGTTTTTGCCTGGGGAACCATTAAAACCTGCCCCGGCATAATACGATCTCCACGGAGTACATTAAACTTCTGCACTGTAGGAATGGTCACATTATATTTGGTGGCAATCAAATATAATGAATCGCCTCTCTCTACGGTATACCAATCACCGGATGGTGCATCCGGTATAGTCAGAACTTGACCTGGTGATACCGTTTCACCATCAATAGTGTTGACACCCTTTAAAGCAGCGATTGAAATCCCATATTTCCCAGCAATCGTAAAGATCGTATCGCCAATTTTTGCGGTATAATTGCCCAATCCGCTGACAGCTTCCGCCATCGGCCTTGATTTTGGATGGCTTTTGAAATTAACCATGATTATGGCCCCGCTCACGCTCACCAGGAGTGCACTTATGAAAACAAATAATAGAAACCGTTTATTTCGCTTGATTATCAAATTCGTCTCTCCTTAATTAAATGAATTACGATATAGCGGTTAGAAAATCATATGTTTGTCCTACATGACATAACGCCAGCAAGACAAGATGATTGCACTCCAATTTATGGAGAGACAGGTAGCCATTAATAAAGTTAATAGCGGCTCCTATTACATATTTAAAATAATTGGGCTGACAATTTAATTTTTAGTTTGCCAATACTTAATCTGAAAATAGTATCTTAATCTCACGAAAACTTTCCTCAACCGATACAAGGCTGCAAAAAAGCCGGGTGAATTCACCCGGCTTTTCGTAGTTTTGAGCTTATTTACCAGTGCCGAATCGGTCGCTTTAAACCGTATTCGGTCCGTAATCTCTCGATAATCTCTGCTTGAGTATTCTCTTTAATTCCATTGATTAAATCAAAAATCGCCCCTCGAACCCGCGATTCCGGCCCCCCCTCTTTAATTACAGAAATAATTGCATCAACCCGGGCATCCAATGCAGAAGTTTGCATCCGTTTTATCCCCCCTAATTAAGAAAGTTTATGGCAAGACCAAAGCGATTTATCCCTAAACCGCTGAAGTTTAACAGAACCGCCTTTAAAAGTTAACCTATAGTCAATATCCAGTANATTACAGTATATGTAATGCTTGACTGATACGTTAATCATTGTATAATAGTAGTACCTAGCAAAACAAGCTCTTTATCCTATGTTTTGTTATCGCTAAATCTCCGGTATTGCATTCTTCAAGCGGATTCATAGGTTGAATTCATGAAAAGAAGGCCATCCGGGAGCGGGGGAACCAATTTTTGGGGTCAATGAATCTCGACCAAAGCAGGTCGAGCTTTTAGGGTTACTTTCGATCCGAGCCCGTCAGCTAACCTCGTAAGCGTTGAAAGAGAGGTGAACGTGTAATATACCTACCCATGCGGTTTTAACCCGTGGCGGACAAGATTTTTTCAACCATTGTCTTACGCAGAGCCAAAAAAACCAACCCATGAAAAGGGGTGTAGTACGTATGATTACTAAAACATGTTTACTGGGATTGGGTAGAACCGGAACTGTCGTTGCCGAGCAGCTCATTAACTCCCCCAAATTCGACTTGGTATCGGTGGTCGCTAAACCGGGCAGTTCAAGAGTGGGACGCCCTTTACGGGAATTCATATCGTATGATAATGATAATGAAGTAACCATTGCCAATGCCTATGATTTAAGTAATGAGTTCGAGCAAAAACGTTTCAAAGTAGCGATCGATTTTACCGCTCCGGAAGCCACCTTAAAAAATGCCCATGTTTTAGCGGAAAAAGGTGTAAATATAGTCATTGGCACCACTGGATTTAATAATATGCAACTTCATGAGTTAAAAAAGTTGGTGGAAGAATACAAAATCGGGCTGGTCTATGCGCCCAATATTTCGGTGGGAATTAATTTACTACTCTCAATGGTCAAAACGATGGCCCGGCTAATCCCTCATTATGATGTGGAAATTACCGAGACCTGTCACCGTGATGAAAAGGATTCGCCATCCGGAACCGCACTGCAAATCGCCGATGAATTAAGTGTTATTAAGGGAATGGCCCGAAATCAAAAATTGGCGATCGGTCGCAAGAGCTCTAGCACCAAGGAGAAAAGTGAAATCGGCATTCATTCGATCCGGGCCGGCGGCAATGTTGGGGTACATAAAGTACTCTTTGCCGGGGAAGCCGACGAAATCGAGATTACTCACCGTTCATACTCACGAGCCATATTTGCGGAAGGAGCTCTAAAGGCAGCATCCTTTATCAGCAATCTCAAGGGTTTCTTTCATATGGAAGACGTGTTGTTATTTGAGAGGATGGATCGCGATTTGCGGGTAGCCGCCAATCGGCTTTATCTAAATTTCAATAACTAGAAAAGGAATAATCTCCCGCCAAGGCGCAGAGAAAAAACGGATATTGGTAATTGGTTAATTGTTAAAATAAGGCTCTGTTTAAGACAATTGTTGGTCAGAACCTCGAACCTCTCTCTTGCTCTCCCCCTAAAGTGGGAGAGTAACCGATGCCTTTGGGGTCTAAATGCTTTTAGGCGGCAACGGTCAAGGTTACCCTTCCACTTGAGTCCGCTATTTTAGCCACTTCAAAGGGGAAGGGCAAGGGTTAGGTCAAAATAGACCCGGATTTTTCAACAATAATCTATAACAGAGCCTAAAATAAAAACTCTGCGCCTGCGTCGCCAAGGTGACGACGACTCTGCAGGATGATAAAATAAACTTATTTTCATCCTTCACGTACCCTTGGCTAGCCCTGCTAGCCAAGGGTAGATGACTATTGAACAAATTCCTCCTCAAAGACCTTCCGGAAATGAAAACCATAAATCGCAAAGGTTACCGCCATCGGGAATAGTCTTGGCCTTTTGCGCAAAGACCATGCGAGTAATCTCCAATAGTGAACCCGCTCTTTACCCAAAATTCCTATCACAAAAATTGATCGTAGAAAGGCTTCAATATCGCGCCAGCTAACCCTGACCATCTTCTTGGGTAAAGGGCGATACTCCTTTAGAAATTCCTTAACTCGCTGATAAAACACTTCCGGTGCATAAATTGTGGCTACCACTTTTCGATATCCATTTACCAGCGTCTCCGAGGGCATCTTGGGTATAAAGTTTAATGAGTAGTCGGTATTATTTCCCGAACCTTCTCCAATAATCCGTTTTTCTCGCTTTAGGCGTTGATATAATTTAGTCCCTTGCATTGCAGTTAACATACCGACCATCGCGGTAACAATACCGCTTTTTTGGATGAATTCGATTTGTTTCTCAAAGATAGTCAAAGGGTCGCTATCAAATCCCACGATAAAGCCCCCCTGTACTTGCAGCCCGAAATGCTGAATCTTTTTTACGGCCGCCACCAGGTCCCGATGTTTATTCTGTACCTTGTTGCATTCGCTTAGGCTCTCTTCATGCGGAGTCTCGATTCCGATAAAAACGCTCTCAAAACCTACCTGCACCATCATTTGCATCAATTCCTCATCGTCTGCCAGATTAATAGAGGTTTGGGTATAAAAAGTAAAGGGATATTGATGCTGTTCCATCCATTCGGATAAAGCCGGCAATATCTCCTCTTTCAACTTATGTTTGTTCCCGATGAAATTATCATCCACTATAAAAACATTACCGCGCCAGCCGGAACGAAAGATGGCGTCCAGCTCGGCTAATACCTGTTCCCTACTCTTGGTTCGTGGAATGCGGCCATAAAGTGACGTAATATCACAAAACTCGCATTCAAAAGGACAGCCCCGCGAATATTGCAAACACATCGAGACATACTTTTTTAAATTGACCAATTGCCATAAAGGAATCGGTGTCCTTGAAAGATCGGCCCATTTCTCCGTTCGATAAATATGCTGCAGGGTACCCTGTTTCAGATCCTCCAAAAAAAGCGACAATGTCACTTCGGCTTCATTTAATACGAGATGGTCGACACCATTCCCAGCTTCCGGATTCGCCGTAAAAAAAGGCCCGCCTGCCACGGTCTTGACCCCCAACTTTTGACACCGTTCAATTACATTCTTAGTCGATTCCTGTTGGATAGCCATGGCGCTAATAAATACAAAATCAGCCCATCTCAAATCATTATCGTACAAAAGATCGGCATTCATATCCACTAGCCGTTTTTCCCAGTCCGGGGGCAGCATTGCGGCTACAGTCAGTAAACCCAAAGGCGGATTGGTTGCCGCTTTATAAATAAATTTCAGGGCATGTTTAAAACTCCAAAATGTATCCGGATAACTTGGATAAACCAATAGTATCTTCACAGACACAGGGCACTCCCTTTCTCCTTCTCCGACTCTCGCATGAGTATTTATCTTCCTAGTTTGGCAAACGTTGATTTTATTTATACTCTTTCCCCAAAAAATAAAGTCCGGTTGCCCAGACTTTATCCATATTATTCAATGATTCTCCTCTTTATGCTCACGCTTGGCAATATATTCTTCAAACGCATTCTTGCCTTCTTCATGCCACCATCGGTCATAGTGTTCTCGATAATGCCATCGATTTTGATCATACCCGCTATGTCGGTTCCAATATTGATAATGGTCACGCCGCCCGTAATGATCGTGCCCAAAACCGCCGAATATTAACCTAGCCAATATTACGATCCCAAATCCCTGCCAATAATTAATCAGTCCCAATTTAAAAATAGTCGGCATCAACCAGTTCCACAGCAATTCAACAAAATAGCCGAAGAGCAATCCAAAAATTACTGCGGTTACCAAACCGAAAATTACCATTCCGATAATCCTGACTGCCTTTCCCCAGGGATGATATTTACAATCCTCTTCCCGCATGCTTTCTCCTCCTCCTCCTTATTTATAGTCTTTTAATGCAACTTGTAAATTTTTTAATGCCCGGTGTTTTCGTGCGAGAAGCGTTCCAATAGGTTCTTCCCATAGCAGCGACAATTCACGAAAAGAGTAGTTTTCAATCTCGGTTGCTATCCAAACGGCTTTTTGTTTCGATTCCAACTTATTAATTGCGGCAAAAATTGTGTCGTACAATTCTTGTTGGATCAGTCTTTTCTCCACATCGGCTCTAGGATCGGCAATCATATCGCCCAAGGCACTGACACTTCCCTCACCCGGTGCAATAATCTCATCTAAGGACAACGCCTTGTTCTTTTTACGCAGATAATCAATGATCCGGTTTTGAATTGAGCGGTATATATAAGCCGCCAGGTTTTCAATATGTAGCGAGATATCCGCTTTATTGAATAGGTTTAAAAAAAGATCTTGAAGTAAATCCTCAATATCCATCTCACTCATATCCGTTAGCCGGCTGCGGATATATTTACGTAAACGTTCCTGTTCCTTGCTGAAAAATTCGGTGATCTCAATTTGTCGCTTTGCAGAACCCATTTTGTTAACCACTCTGCTTTACATTTGGATTTCAATCTAATAGACGCGCCATAACGTTATTTTATTGCACATCTCTCGTATTATTTACTTTTATCTATTGCAATACATACTTTGTTGCGGCCGGAGTCCTTCGCTTCATATAAAGCCTCATCCGCCAGTTGTAATAATCCTTTAAAGCTGTCGGAGACTTGCGGATAATTTGCCAATCCGGCGCTGATTGAAACGGGAATTCTCACTCCCTCGGCAGTAATAAAAGCATTTTCACTAATCTTTTGACGCATGGCATCAGCCAACTCAAAAGCCTCTTTTTGAGCAACCTCCGGCAATAATAACACAAATTCTTCTCCGCCGTAGCGACCTAATATCCCGGTGGGCAGCATCTTTTGAATAATTGCCGCTGCAGTCTTCAGCACCATATCTCCGGCCAGGTGTCCGTATGTATCGTTGACTTTTTTAAAATGATCCATATCAAACATGACTATTGAGACAGTCTTCGGCCCTTTGGTAAAAATCTGCCCCATATAGTTCATTAAATACATCCGGTTATATACCCCGGTTAAGGCATCGTGATTGGCCATCAAGCGCATTTGTTCATATAAGAAAGCGTTTTCAACCGATAAACTGATCTCCTGCGCAATTAATTTGGCAAAATCCTCCAAATCCGCGGTAAATCCGCCCCGAAGCTGATGTTCAATTAAAATCACCCCCAAGCCGCCCCTGCGGCCGGTCAAAGGAAAGCCGTGAAAGCTCTCAATATTATGTATTTTTAGGGTCTTTAGGTCTTTGGATTTAGCGTCGATTTCGGTAAAAACCCTTTTAGCCCGCCATGACCTGGCAATAATATTGTCCGAATCGATAGGAATAACAAAATTCTCCCCATTGGAATCGATAACACCCGTATCGGCTTTAACAACCAAACACCCTCTGGCTTCGTCAACCATATAAATGGTGCAACGCTTACTTCCGAAAACGCCCATGATAATATCCGAAGTCTTCTTTAATAACTGGTCGCTATCTAATTCACGGCCGATCTCTTCCAAAATCAACTGAATTGTATAAGATTGGGCGTACTTTTCTTCTAAATTCATATTGGCAATCAGCAACTTATGATATTTGTCCTCAAGCTCCGACCTGTCAAGCTTGATCCGATTTGTCATCTCAATCAAGGATTGACGCAACTTGCCCAGCTCATCAAAGTAGGGATCGGGTTTCAGAACGGCTAGATTATCATTCGGATATAATCTAAAAAAGTCGGTTAAGTCCTTAATCCGATTTAAAACCGACCTTAAATAAAGACTGAACAATACGATAAGCAGGATTCCGGCCACCAATGCCACAATGAAACCTAACACATTACTATTCATCCACTCTTGATTGCCGAAATCATATGACGTGCGGTGAATCCAAAGTAATACAAGCATAGTAAAAAAAATAACCACCGGGACCACCGAGGCGATAATTACAAATATATTGAAACGAGCACGAAGTTTCATAGCTGTTCCTCCTTGTTGTTTTCAATATCGGTAAAAAATGAAATATCATTTAATGTTTTCAGTAAATTATTCGTCAGAAAGGGCTTCAGAAAATAATTAGATTTGACGAAGATCGTGAAAAGAAAATTTAAAAAATATAGTTGGAGGCTAACCATGTCCCTTTCACCCGCTCCAAATCAAAAGTCTTGGCTTGTGGCTGCCGATATGGGCTTAGGACACCAAAGGGCAGCTAACCCGTTAAAAGATCTAAGCGATAACCAAATTATTACGGCAGGTACGATTCAATATTCCACCTTTAAAGAAAATAAGCTCTGGAAACGGATGCGGAAAATATATGAAGGAATCTCAAGGGTTAATCATATCCCCATTATCGGCGGCTTCCTATTTGGTTTGATGGATAAATTCCAGGATATTAATCCCTATTATCCTTTTCGCGACCTCTCTTCGCCCACCATTCAGGTAAATTATTTAGCTTCCTTAATTAAAAAGGGGTTGGGCCGCACTATGGTAGATATGATGCGTCCGACCGGGCTTCCGCTGGTTACCACTTTTTTTGCCGTAGCCATGGCCGCCGATTACTATGATTATCCCCAAGTCTATTTGTTAATTACCGACACTGATCTTAACCGGGTTTGGGTGGCAAAAAATGCCGCCAAAAGCAGGATTAATTATTTTGCTTCCTGTGGCCATGCCGTCCGCCGTTTAAAACAGTATGGAGTGCCGGATGAGCAAATATTTTTAACCGGTTTCCCATTGCCCAAGGAAAATTTGGGCAGCTCGGATCTTGAGATCTTGAAATTAGATTTGGCACAACGGCTAATCTATCTCGATCCCAGCCGGCGCTTCTGGGCTTTACACCAAGTTGAAGTTGAGTACTACTTAGGCGCTGAAAACTGTGTCAATCGAAGCAACCGCCTACTGACCTTAACTTTTGCCGTAGGTGGCGCGGGCGCTCAAAAGGAGATCGGCGTAACAATCCTTGCCGGTTTGAAATCCAGTATTCAAAAGAAGAAGATTCGCCTGAATTTAGTAGCCGGGGTAAGAGAGGAAGTCCATGATTACTTTATGGGTTATATTAAAAATTTGGGACTGGAGGAGGAATTGGGGACCGGAGTGAATGTCCTATATTCATCCTCCCGGGATAAATATTTCACTCGTTTTAATTTGTTACTACGGACTACGGATATTTTATGGACCAAACCTTCCGAACTATCTTTCTATAGCGGATTGGGGATTCCGATTATTATTGCGCCACCGCTCGGCTCTCACGAACATTACAATAAAAAATGGCTGCTGGATCATAGAGCGGGCATCCCGCAAGAAGATCCCTGTCTTTGTGAAGAATGGCTATTTGACCTTCTGAATGAAGGCCGTTTGGCCCAAACTGCCTGGGATGGTTTTTTAAATACTCGGAAATGCGGGACCTATAAAATTGAAAACATCATTACAACCGGAACTATGTCCCACGACCGGTCACCGTTGAAAAGGTAGACGCAGAGGAACGGATAAAATTGTAGGACGTCTTTGCGTGATTCTTAATTCCATAGGGTCCTCTTTTGATTGAGCCGTCATTTAGTCGGCCCTTGATTCAACACAAACTTGTCGATTACTTTGGCCACTCCGTCGTTATCATTGGTATCCGTAATATAGTCGGCCCGGTCTTTCACTATATCCGAGGCATTGCCCATGGCCACTCCCAAGCCTGCATATTCGATCATGAGTATACAAATTTGGAGCAACATGATATCGATTGCAAACATCCACTATTTTCAAAGCTGATTTTTCACTGAGCAGACTTTGATAAATAAGCGTATGCTGTTCCTTATCCCGAATATAAGCTCCATTGGCTGAAATGATCGCAGCCCGGATACCGATCAACTCGGTGTAATATTCGGCATCCGCATAAATCCGGCCCGTACTAAGCACGATGCAACACCCCGTTCATGGGCTTTCAGTAAACTGGCTTTCGTTTTCTCACTGATTTGTTTGCGGCTGTTTAACAACGTGCCGTCCATATCGAGACTTATTTGAACCTGAAAATTCAGCAATCCTGCGTTTGATTAATTGTTTTCCTTCCGTTCCGTTGAGTGACGCACAAAAACCCTTTATCTAATTTTATCTAAGGGTAAGTGCTCCAAAAAAATCGTATCACTTTCCGGTTTAACCAACCCGGCTATTTCATCCGGGCTTACCCACCTAAACTCCTGGCATTCAATGGCCGTAATCTCTCCAGCGATGATCCGGCATTCCAAATAAATGATAATGATGTGGAACGGTTCTTTAACAGTTGAAACTACGTCCAAGACTTCGCCGGCTTTTACTTGGATGCCCAATTCTTCCAATAATTCCCGCTGCATACAGGAACGCGGATCTTCCCTGAGTTCAACTTTACCGCCTGGAAATTCCCATTTACCGCCTTCCGTACCCTTGGGCAGCCGTTTCGCCATTAAAATGCGGCCGTTTTCCTTAATAAATGCGGCAGTTACAACCATCTGTTCCAAAATTACGGTCCTTTCGCATCCCTAGAAAATAGGGTCTACAGTCAATTAGCCCCAGAGAAACGGAGAACACAGGAAAATCTCTTGGCCTCAGAGACACAGAGATTTAAATACTCCTTCAAACCAGCTTAATTACTTGAAAATCCTTTTTGCCTTTTTTAAGGGTTAATTTACCATCGTTAAAATCATTGATTTCTATCGTCCGGTTCAAGTCGCTGATTTTTTGGTCATTCAGTGCTATACCGCCTTGTTCAAGTAACCGTTTTGCTTCACTACGGGTAGCGGCTAATGTAGCAAAGACCACCAGATCAATAATCTTAAAGCCCTTTTCTAATTCAGCCTGAGGTAATTCAATCGCGGTAACCATTTGTTCATTTACAACCCCGCTAAACAGGGCATGAGCAGCTTGTTCCGCCTTTTTAGCCTCCTCTTCACCATGAGTTAATTTAGTGACTTCATAGGCTAAAATCTTCTTAGCTTCATTGATTTGTTGATCTTTAAGAGCACCCAGTCTCCGTACCTCGTCCATAGGCAAGAAGGTATATAAGGCCAGAAATCTTTCAACATCCCGATCATCGGTATTACGCCAGTACTGATAAAAATCATACGGACTGGTCTTGGTTGAATCCAGCCATACGGCGCCGGCCTCGGTTTTGCCCATTTTACGGCCACTGCTGGTGGTGAGCAGCGGGAAGGTGATCCCGTAAGCCTCTTTCCCGTCTAAACGGCGAATCAGATCGGCACCGTAAAGAATGTTAGACCACTGATCATCGCCGCCCATTTGGAGTTTACAGCCGTATTTCCTGGATAACACCAAGAAATCGTAAGACTGAAGCAACATATAGTTGAATTCAATAAATGATAACCCTTTTTCCATTCGGGTTTTAAAACATTCTGCCGTAAGCATCCGATTCACTGAAAACTGCGAGCCGATGTCCCTCAGAAATTCGATGTAATTCAATTCCAACAACCAATCGGCATTATTGACCATCAGGGCTTGGTCATTCTCAAAGTTAATATACCTTGAAAGCTGCTTTTTAAAACAAGCCGCATTATGGGCGATTGTCTCCTGGGTCATCATTTTCCGCATTTCGCTTTTTCCGCTCGGATCTCCAATCATTGCCGTACCGCCACCCAGAATAGCTATCGGGCGGTGTCCCGCCCTTTGCATATGGGCCATCGCCATAATCGGCAGCATACTTCCAACATGAAGACTATCGGCGGTCGGATCAAAACCAATATAGAAAGTGACTTTTTCTTTAGTAAGCAATTCGAAAAGTGGTTCCTGGTGGGTGGTTTGTTTAACAAATCCCCGTTCTTGCAAAACTTCAAATACCGACATGCTAATTCCTCCCAATTTAAAATAAAAAAAAACTCCATCCTTAGGATAAGGACGAGGTCTCGTGGTACCACCTTATTTCGTGCGTGAATAATTGTGATTCGCCAGGTAATGCAGAATCAATGCCTTTTTCAATTATTCTTTTTCTTCGCACCTTAAACCGCTGTAACGGGCGGACCGTCGCGACCTACTAACGCGCTTTTAGGCACGTTTTTTTAGCCGGAGGCTCTGGAGAGTATTTCACAACCGTATCCGTTGGGTTTGCAGCCGACACCCAATCTCTTATACTTAAGCGCTTGTCGCGTAAGTACTTGTCACTACGGCAGTTTATCAACCGATTGACATTTTATCGACTTATTGTCAACCGGTTAGGCTCCTTCATCACCTGTTGAATGGAATTATACCATGTAAATTCAGACTCGGCAAGAGGGACATCTGATCAAGGTCCCAAAAAATCAAGTAGGAATTCCCATAATTTTAGTGAATTAAAACCAATACTAATAAAAGTGGATTATCCTCAAAACTCACCTTTTAATGAATGGAGCGGATATTTATTTCATTCCCATATCTTTATGGAATTCCAATGGTCGCCAAATTTGTCGCCAAAGTTTTCCCGGCCGTTGATTGTGAACTAGGCCGTTGGACTTACCTGGCCGAAAGAATTCCCGACCCCACCCTGCGTCAGCAAGCCTTGGCCAGTATCCGCTTGAAGAAGTTTCATGCCCAGGGTGGCAGTATTTATGCCTTGTATCCGACAGTTTGCAACATGGAAGGAAAAGGGGAAGCCATCCTCAAATTCATTGTGGCCTTTCAGACCATCAGTGATTATCTCGACAATCTTTGTGATCGGGCTGGAGTTACTGATGAAGCTTCCTTTCGCCAATTACACCAAGCAATGCTCGATGCGGTAAACCCGGCCGGAGATTCTCCAGGCGGAGACTTAAACGACTATTACCGTTATTATCCACATCAAGATGACCTCGGATACTTAAACCTCCTGGTAACCGAATGCCGCACTTTGATCATAAAATTGCCATCCTATCATCAAGTTCAAAAAACTTTGCAAAAGCAGATTCAGCTATACACCGATTTGCAGGCCCTAAAACATTTACAGCCTACTATTCGACAATCCCGGTTGGAAAGCTGGGCCAAAACTCACCGGGAACAATATCCTGAGCTTTTATGGTGGGAATTTGCTGCGGCTACCGGTTCAACGCTCGGTGTTTTCCTACTGGTTGCCGCGGCTTCAGACCCCGCATTGACACCCGAGGAAGTTGCACGGATCGATCAGGCGTATTTCCCTTGGATCGACGGGCTGCACATTTTATTGGATTATTATATCGACACCGAAGAAGATCGCTTGATGAATGATTTAAACTTCACCGGCTATTACCAAAACCCGAAACAATGCCGGAACCGGCTAATGGTTTTTATTCATCATTCCCTTAAGGATAGCGCCGCCTTGTCCTATCCAAAGTTCCATCAAACCGTAGTTCAAGGGTTGCTGGCAATGTATCTCTCGGATGCCAAAGCCCTTACGGTTATAAATCAGCCGATAACAAAGGCCTTATTAAAAAGCGGAGGGCTTATCGCTCAATTTTATTATGGTTGCTGCCGTCTTCTGCGAAGGTTAAAAAAATTATAATTTGAGCCTTACCGGGTTGCCGTTATTTTATCAGCCATCTTGGCGCACTAGGGTTTATCCCTCGGATCAATAATTGATTTTCATTCTTTCACCCCGCCGGCTGTCATACCCTGAACGATATATTTCTGAAAAATAAACGTAATAAGCAACGGAGGCAATGCCGCAATAATACCTCCGGTTGCGATCATTCCGTAATCAATGGTATTCTTACCGCTAAACTCAGCAATTGCAACCGAGATAGTCTTGGCGTTCAGCGTCGAGGTAAAGATCACGGCATAGAAAAATTCATCCCAGGCAATCAAAAAAGCCAAAATGCCGGTGGCAATAATACCCGGCCGGGCAATCGGTAAAAAGATATACCACAGGGTTTGTAAACGGTTGCACCCGTCAATTGCCGCCGAATCCTCAAAAGATTTGGCTACCGAGCTGAAATAGCTCTGCATTACCCAGATAACAAAAGGAATCGCCATCGAAAGATACAACAGGATCAGCGCTGTTTTACTGTCAATCAATTGCATGTTGCTGAGAAATAAATACAAAGGAATAACAATAACCACCGGCGGCAACATATAGGTAAACAAAATCAGATACATCAACTGATTTTTAAAGCGGAACCTCAAACGGGCAAACGCATATGAAGCCAGTGAGCCCACAATCAGGGCAACTACCGTAACAAAGAAAACGACTACCAAACTATTGGACATTGCTACTTTGAAGGTGTAGGCCATATCGTTGGCAGGATTGGTGAAAATATCCTGATATCTTTGAAAGGTAACTTCCTTGGGAATGATTTGTAAAGGAACCGTCGTAAGATCCTTTCGATACGATATGCTTGAGATAAATAACCAGATGAAAGGAGCCAGCGTAAAAAAGGTAATAATGATGGCGCTGATAAACTGGACTAATGCCAAACGTTTACTTTTTTTTACGGTATTAATCATGAATATCACCATCGTTCTTCAAAGTTTTGACATAAAATACTGTTAATATGACAATGATTATTGCAATTAGATACGCATAAGTCGCAGCGATGGAGTATTGCAAGTTGCTGAATGCTTTATTAAAAGCGGTATAGGTCAAAACCATCGTTCCATTTGCGGGTCCACCCCGGGTAATCGCATAAAATACTCCGAAAGCCTTAAATTTTTCCATAGTGCGCATCACGATAATCACCAGCAGCGTCGGTTTTAAATACGGCAATGTAAGTACAAAGAAGCGTCGGAAAACTCCTGCCCCATCAACCATAGCCGCCTCATAACTGGATTTGTTGATCATCTGCAGCGCAGCCAGAAAGAAGATCACTGCCAAGGGGGTCATTTTCCAGGCATCGGCAAAGATAACCATATTCATCGCCAAAAAAGGCTCACTGAGCCAGGATTGATAAGTAGAAATCAGATGTAATTTTGTTAAAATTGCATTTAACAGCCCATACTGAGGATTATAGATCCAACGCCACATACTACCGGTGACGATTTCAGGAATCGCCCACGGTAAGATGATAATCGTCCGCAAAAATGAGACTCCAAAGAACTTTTCATTGAGTAGCAAAGCGATCAACAATCCCAGCACCGTCTCGATGGTAAGTGAAACGACTGTAAAATAAACGGTTCGTCCCAACGCATCCCAGAACTCCCGGTTGGATAGCACCTCGACATAATTGGCGAACCAAACAAACTCCCCCCGGTGAGCGGAGATCAATTCCATATTCTTTAAACTATAAATAAGATTTACCGCCATTGGGAAGATGATAATCCCCAAAACCAGGATTAAGGCCGGCGCAATCACCAGATATGCAAATTTTTCCTCGCCTGATAATACCTTTTTCAGGTGATGGCCGAATCGATTCGACTGCCTTTTGACAACATATTCCTTTTGCTGTTCCATCCCTTCACCTACTTACGATAATTTTACTCGGATTATAAGTCGAACAGCCGGCCCGGCGATTTTCATGCGCGCAATTGCGCGACTTCGTATGTCCAGGCAAAGCCGGGGCGGCTGACTACTTTAAACCTCGATCCGGCAAGTTTAAATGCGACTAAGGTTTTGGGGTTACTTGCCGGATTCAAGTTAAAAAATAGGAGGCTGTCCGAAAAGGGCCTTAAACCAAGGTATCCAATAAATATTGAACCGTTTTTCAAAGACGTTTTCCTATTGGATCCCTTATGAATTGAGAAACCTTTTCCGACAACCTCCCTGGTGAATTTTTTATTTCTTGGTCGCCAGTTCTTCGGCTTTGGCCTGGCATTCTTTTAATGCAACATCACTGGTTTTTTTGCCAAGTAACACTTCTTGGATCTTCACTTGCATAAAAGTCGAAAGTTCGCCGTAATAAGGAACAATCGGACGGTTTACAAAATATTTATATTGTTCTTTAGCAACTTTTACTACGGCCGGATTGGAGGCAACAACCGCCGGGTCATCATACAACGAGATCCAAATCGGCAAAGCATTGGAACAATACTTCTGCTGGAATTGTTTAGAAGTCAGGTATTTCATATATTTCAATGCCTCAGCCGGATGCTTGCTGCCTGCTGAAATACCTAAAGGCTGCCCACCATTACAGGTTCCGCTAACAACTTTACCTTCACCGGGAATAATCGCGATACCGACATCGGCCGGAGCTAACTTGGACTCTTTGGGATCTTGAGCAGCAGCATACATATAAGTCCAGTTAAAAGCAAAGGCCGCGTTACCACTTTCAAAAGTCCCTTTAACATCATCCTCTAAAAATTCAGTTGATTTGGGATTCGAGAGCCCACTCTTGATGGAACCGGCCATAAAGTCGAGGGCTTTTTTATTCCCCTCGGAATTAATTTGTGGTTTACCGTTTTTAGCCACCAAGCCGCCACCAAAAATCGTAGCCAAGGGAACATAATCGCACATTAATGCCTCGGCTTGCGCCCAGGTCCAGGCAATCGGATACTGAGCAATCCCCTTCTCTTTAATAACTTTTGCTTGTTGCAACATTTCGCTCATGGTTTTGGGCGGCGCGGAAAATCCCGCTTTGCTCAACATGCTTTTGTTGTAAAACAAATACCGGCAATCATTTAGCCATGGAAGACCGTAAATTTTGCCCTTATACATACAGGAACCCAGGGCTCCGGAGAAAATGTCCTTCTTTTCAGCCTCCGACAATGTTACTTCCCTGAGAATTTTGGCTTGGGCAAATTTAGCCGTAAAAGGGCCATCACTTAAAACTACATCATAACTACCGGACTGGGCGGAAGTTATAATCTTCTGTTCCAATTCTTCATATGCGACAAAGGTAGTCTGGACTTTAATTTTAGGATTCAGCTTTTCAAATTCGGCAGTTCCGGATTTGGTGTCTTCTTCACTATAACCGGCTTGTTTCATAAAAAGCGCGTTAATGGTCACCGGGCCACTGGCAAAAGCCAAACTGCCGGTGATTAAAGCAACCAGCAAGCATAAAACTAAAAATACTCGTATAGTTTTCATTCTTAGGCCTCCAATTTCAAATTTTGATAATCCAAAAAGCATGCGATCCCTCCTAGTGCCCCTGCTTCACCTCCCAACTTCGATAACTCGATCCGTGTAGTAACTGGGGTAAATTTGGCAACATAAGCGCGTATTTGATCGATAATACAATCCAATGACTCGGCAACACCCCCGCCGATTACTACCAACTCCGGGTTTAATAGACTGACTACATTGGCGATAGCGATGGATAGTTGGAGCGTAAATTCATAAATAAGCGGTCCAACTTCAGGATTATTATTTCGATATTGCAAAAATAATTCTGGGGAAGAGTAACCCAACCTCTTACCTTTTAATGTCAATGCCGTCCCGGACGTTTTCCGTTCAAATGTTCCAAACTCCAGGGAGTGGTTTATTCGCCCCGGCACAACATCTTCCTTGCCGAGAAAATAGCCGATCTCACCTGCTAGATAATTTGTTCCTTCAATTATTTGGCCATTGGCAATGATCGCGCTTCCCACTCCGGTACCAATGGCGATATAAAAGATATTGTTGCTTTTATTGCCCCCAAAATATCTTTCACCCAAAATAGCCAGATTTACGTCATTTTTGATCGCGATCGGGACCCGGTAATGTTCACTAAATATCTCTTTTAGTTTTAGATTGCCCCACTTTAGCGACGGTGCATCGATTACAATCCCATCCTTACTATTCACCATGCCGGGAACTCCGATCCCGATCCCGTTAATTGTATGAGGTTGAATGTTCATTCGTTGAATGCAATCATCGATAACTTGAATGATCTTCCGGACATCCGGAGAAGTTTTTACTTTTTCTTTGAATACGATATTGCCGTCATCATCGGCAATTGCAATCAGTACCTTAGTGCCGCCGATATCTACTCCAATTTCATATGTAATATCATCCCGCAGGAGTTTTCTCAAAATGCATTCTCCTTTATTAGTAAAATAAATAATCCTGTCCAAAGTTTCTTAGTTTTATTAATTAAGTAACTTTACCCTCCTGCCGTCCTTAGGTGCCTTTTCCTTTTCCTTTTCCTTGCCGAGATTACCTATTCAATTTATATTCAATCCGCCGAATCATTTAGGATATTTTTATGAATTAAATCCAAGGCTACAGTAAATGCTCCGTAAATAATAGCATTTTGGTCCAACGCCGAACGGCTCACTCTGGTTTCAAACGGCGCAATTTGAGAAACAATTTGATTTAGGGGACTGATAAAATCATAGCCCAAATCCATTAATTTCCCGCCTAAAACAATTAAATCCAGATCCAACAAAATACAGATGTTGGAGAGCACTACTCCTAATGTATTGACAACCCGCTGCATCTCTTCCATAACCAAAGGATCCCCGAGCCGGATTGCATTTCCAATAGTTTTTATATTAATGCATTGAATGTCACCGCCGGCCAAATCGTTGACCAAAGAACTTTTCCCTTGTCCGACCGCTTTCTTAATCCTTTCGACGATTGCCGGAATTCCGATCCTTGACTCTAAAGGGCCCACACTTTTATGATCATGCTGCGCGTCTTCAATATTTAAAGCAAAATACCCTATCTCGCCGGCAGCCAGCCTCAGCCCTTCATAAAGCGTATTATTAAGAATGACTCCCGCTCCAACCCCAATATCTACACTAACATATATCAGATTTTCATGCTCTTTGCCGGTTCCATACGAACATTCGCCCAAAGCCGCCAGGTTAATATCGTTTTTAAAAATAATCTCCACTTTAAAACGTTTTTTCAACTCTTCTTTAATATTCAAATCTTCCCATAGATATAACCACATCGGTAAAGCGATTAACCGGCCCGTATCTTCCACGATTCCTGGAAATCCCAGCGCGATTACAAGCAATTGTTTGATTTTCAAGTTATTCTTCGCTACTATATCGAAGATAGTATCCGCAACAATATCTAATATTTTTTTCCCGATCTTTTCATTGGAAATATCAATGGACCGAAGTTCAATAATTTCGCTATTTAAATTGGCGAGTGCAATTTTCAAATCCTGACCGCTTAAATCGACCCCGATGATATACCCGTAATTATAGTTAAACTGGACCAGGATTGGTCTACGACCACCAATGGAATCCCCCTCGCCGATCTCCTGCAGAATTTTTTTCTTCAATAAATAGTTAATATTCTTCGAAATACTAGGTGCGCTTAATTTAAGCATTTTAGCCAATTCTGCTCTTGAGGTAGCGCCTTTTTTTACCAGAGTATCAATAATCAACTTCTGATTATTCTCTTTAATAGTGCCTTGATTACCGGCGATTCTTTCCAAACAGCTCACATCCATCCCGCCTACGGCATGCCATTTACTTAATTAACTAAACTAAGTAAGTGTTCAACGCAATTTTCTTCATTCCTTCTTTTTTTCAGCAAATTATTCCAGAAGTAAATCATCACAACCCAAGCACGCAACTTATATCTATTTTAAGCCTATTGGGTCCGTGTTTTCAATTGATCCGCCATCCCGACCAAAAAATCCCGATTGCGAGTATCCGGGAAGCTGTCCAAAATCTGTTTTGCTCTTTCAATATACGAAAGGGCAATTTCGAATGAAGTCTGGATGAGTCCGGTTTCCGCTAAAATTTTGTCGATCTGTCGCAGTTCTTCAGCAGAAAATTGGCGATGAATGATTAACTCCTTAAACCAAGCGCCAAACTGTGGATGTTCTATAAGCAACAATGCCGGTAAAGTTAGATTCCCTTGGGTTAAATCCTCATGTTTCGGTTTCCCCATCACCGTGGAATCACCGGAAAAATCCAGAATATCGTCGACGATTTGAAAGGCAAAACCTAAATTCAAGCCGTAAGCGCCAATCTGCTCAATTTGGGGTTCGGTGGCACCGGCCACGATGGCCCCGCATTTACAGGCGCATTGCAATAAGACCGCTGTTTTTTTGGCAATCCGCCGATAATAGTCATCCAGGTTTTGTTGAAGATTAAAGCGAGCCTCGGCTTGAATAATCTCTCCATGACACATCTCCTGAATAGCTTGAACCGTCAAATTCAGATTCCGCACTAAATGATTTTCAGCCAAGACGCTAAAGGCCTTAGCAAACAAATAATCCCCGCCGAGGACCGCCGCTTGATTTCCCCAGAGCTTATTGACGGAGGGACGATTCCGCCTTAAATTGGATTCATCAATGACGTCATCATGAACTAAGGACGCCATGTGAACTAATTCCACCGCGATTGCAGCTTGTATGAGTCTAGGTTTGGCCTGTTCGGAAAAGATCATTCCGCTGTACAGCGCAAGCAGCGGTCTGATTCGCTTACCACCAGCATGCAACAAATGATTACACATTTCGGCAATGATACCTTGACTATCGTTTAATGTTCTGGCTAATTCCTGATTGATCATTGAAATATCCGATAATTGGTCTATCGGTAATAATCCATTTTTTTCTTCGGGAACAATGACTTTGAGCACTTAAATACAACCTCCATCTCGGATAGCGGCAAACTTTGATTTCGTTTTTAATCTTTCCAATAGCGGTTTAGTTTATCAATGATTGAACGAAATAAATACTGTCAACACCAAAAGCAGCATTCCTTGATAAACTCCAGGTTATTATAACATAAATGCCCAGTTCCACCAATTTTTAATTACAAAATCCGCTTTCTAAAAATTAATACTTACATGTAAATTTTTCCATGTAACACATACTTTACAAATTTCCAATGATTTTTTTGTTAAGTTTGCTCAAATGCTTTGCATAACTGGAATTGATGTTATATAATTGAAACATTAAAATACTTTGGAGGTGTTTTTTCTTGAAAAAATATGTATGGTTGACAGTTGTTTTAGCGGTTGTCCTAATCGCGAGTATGGGTCTGGCCGCTAAACCGGTTTTGCGTGTTGGCACCGATGCTACTTACGCTCCGTTCGAAACCATTGATAAAGATGGTAATTATGTCGGTTATGACATGGACTTCATTCGTTTAGTCGCCGCTCAAGCCGGCATGGAACTCAAATTGATGAATATCGGTTGGGACGGTATTATCCCCGGGTTAATGAACGGCAATTATGATTGCTTAATCTCCGCCATGACGATTACTGCAGAGCGGAAAAAACAGATTGCCTTTTCAACCCCGTATTTCTCAATCAAGCAAGCGATTGTTGTAAAAGCTGATAATACCACTACTAAAACTCCGGATGATCTCATCGGCAAGACCGTTACCGTCCAAAATGGAACGACCGGCGATTTATTCGCCAGCAAAATCAAGGATGTTAAGATGAAACGGTTTGATACCAACCCGCAGGCTATTCAAGAATTGTTGAACAATAATGCAGATGCCGCCGTAATGGACGACTTAGTCGCTTTTGACGCTGCTAAAAATAATAAAGGTATCAAAGTAGTTGAGATTGAAAAGATTGATAAAGAAGATTACGGTATTGGCATTCGTAAAGACAACGAGAAATTGGTTGCCAAAATCGATAAGGCCATCGCTGCTCTTAAAAAGAACGGAAAATTAGATGCTTTGATCGCGAAATACAAAGCAGCCCGATAGTTCTAAAAATCCAAGTATGGCCAAAGAGATTTGCTCTTTTGGCCATACTTGTTTTATTGAGTATTTATTTTGTAATAAAGGGATGTCAGTCGTGAAAAAAAGATATATATTAGCTATTATTTTGACAATCGCCTTGGTGTTAGGGTGCCTGCAACTGGCATGGGCGACGCCCGAGAAGCAGGATGCTTTTCTGAAGATAACTTCCGATCCGGTAGACGCTCAAGTCTATTTAGATGGAAAATTAATTCATAAATATACTCCTTGCACAATTCGCGGTTTAACGCCTGGTGCTCATCATATCGAAATCCGTAAATCGAAATATCGAACTGAGAAAAGAAATGTCACCCTTGCCTCCGGTGAGAACGTTCTGGATTTTTCCCTGGCGGAGAACTCATTGTTCTATATGTGGTTGTGCCTCCCCAGTTTACTGCTTGGCGCTTTAATGACCCTGTTCCTAACGGTGGTTGCTGAGTTTAGCGGGATCGTAATCGGAACCTTGACCGGAGTGGCTAGAGTAATTAATAATAAGGCATCCAACGTCATTGCCGGAATATACGTTGACTTTATCAGAGGTACGCCTTTATTGGTACAGATATTCATGATCCATTTCGGCACTCCACCCATATTGGGCGCAATTTTTAATAATGGACAACCCATTCCCATCAATCCCTTCGTATCGGCTTTGGTGGCATTAAGTATCAACAGCGGCGCCTATGTGGCGGAAATAGTCCGCGCCGGCATTCAATCCATTGATAAAGGCCAAATGGAAGCCGCCCGTTCCCTGGGCATGACCTATCGTCAGGCGATGAGCCACATCGTTTTACCGCAAGCCATTAAACGGGTCATTCCGCCGCTGGGAAATGAATTTATTGCGATGTTAAAAGATTCGTCCTTGGTCTCCGTTATCGGTATGGAAGAATTGGTCCGAAAAGCTCAGGTTATTGTAACCCGTTCTTACCGGCCGACTGAAACTTGGCTGGAAGTCGGATTAATCTTTTTGTTGATGACCATTCCATTTACACGCGTCGTTGCCCGATTGGAGAGGAGGTTGAAGATTAATGATTAAAGTTGTCGACTTGCATAAACGCTTCCGCCATCTTCATGTGCTAAAGGGAATAACCAACCAAATCAAGCAAGGCGAAGTAGTCTGCGTAATCGGACCGAGTGGCTCCGGCAAAAGTACCTTTTTGCGTTGCCTAAATCTCTTGGAGAAGCCTAGTAGCGGCCATATCTATATTGAAGGGGTTGACGTTTCCGATCATGCACTGATCGATGTCAATGAAGTCCGGGCCGAAGTCGGGATGGTATTTCAACGGTTTAATCTTTTCCCTCACAAAACTGCTTTAGAGAATATTACGATTGCCCCATCAAAGGTTCGAGGTCTCAGTCAAACAGAGGCTGAAGATCGGGCTTATGAATTATTGGATCGAGTCGGGCTGCGGCATAAAGCCGATGTTTATCCTGATCATCTGTCGGGCGGTCAGCAACAGCGTATTGCAATTGCAAGAGCTCTGGCCATGAGGCCGAAAGTGCTCCTGTTTGACGAACCGACTTCCGCACTGGATCCGGAGATGATTCAGGAAGTGCTGGATGTTATGAAGACCTTAGCTCATGAAGGAATGACCATGGTGGTCGTGACCCACGAAATGGGGTTTGCCAGAGAGGTGGCCCACCGGGTATTGTTTATGGACGAGGGTGAAATCCTGGAAGAAGGTACTCCGACTGAAGTATTTAACAGTCCTAAGAATGATCGTACCAAACAGTTTTTGAGTAAAATCCTTTAAATTATATACGACTCATCTTGGAGTGGGTTTTATAGAACCGGATTAACCGATGGCTTGCTTAAAAGTCTAGGGTTGATACGGTTTTTTAGATGTCAATGAACCACGAAGCACACAAAGGGACACTAAAAAATGCCGATTCCGGGACGAGAATAACATTATCTTATTTTCGGGTATTTGGTAAGCCGTTTCCAATGGTGTATTAGTGAGTGGCTTCCGAATTAGAGGGGGGTTGAATCCTATCTTTCCATAACCCGTATATTCCATAGCCCATAATCAAACCGCTGATAATCAGCAATATGAAGCGATATTTATCGGTCGGCACAACATTGACCCGGCTCATCATGATACTAAGGCTGTTAAATGATATATGCATCAGGATCGGTCCCCACAGGGATTTAACCCAGATGTATACCAAGGCGGCAAGTATCCCTAAAACCATCCCATAAATGCTTTGCAATGCGTTCATATGATAGAGGCCAAAGACCAGTCCCTGAAAAATTATGGCCAGCGGTAAAGAAATAATCTTCCGTAACTCGTTAAATACAATTCCCCGAAACAAAATTTCTTCAAAGCTAGGGGCCATCATCCCCACTATCAATAAAGCAAACCAAAAATTGCCGCCGAGTAAGCGACTTACAATCTGGTGATGGTCGGGGAATAGCCGGTTCAATAAGGTTATTTGAGCAAAAACCGTGAAAAAACAATTATAGGCCAATCCCAACAGTAGTACTTTGATAATGGCTTGAAATTGTAATTTTGAAAAATCACAGGAAGCCCACAAATTCTGCTGTCTTGCCTTGAACAACCGTTTATAAATGAACAATGAAAGTAGAATACTCCCAAGCAACACCAAACTAACTTGCTGATCCAATAAGATTTTCAAACTGGAATGGTTTGCGGGCCCGCCATAAATGGCATCAATAAAACCAACCAGCCAAGTTATTGAAACTTGGCCGGCAAAATAGACACTAATATAGAGCAGTAACTCGCCCCCGATTTTAAAAGTTTCCGCTAAAATTACAGTCTTTCCTCCAGCTTCGCCTTTTCCGCCTCATAGCCGGGTTTCCCTAGTAAGGCAAACATATTCTTCTTATATGCTTCCACACCGGGCTGGTTAAAGGGATTAACCCCGTTTAAGTAGCCGCTGATGCCACAAGCCTTTTCAAAGAAGTATACCATTTTGCCGAAACAATAAGGGCTTATTTCGGGAATATCCACTACTAAGTTGGGGACACCCCCGTCATTGTGAGCCAGCAAAGTACCTTGACAGGCTTTTTGGTTGACATATTCCATAGTTTTTCCACTTAAGAAATTTAAACCGTCAATATTTGCCGGGTCATTGGGAATCTTCAGCGATTGGCGGGGCTTCTCTACCCACAGAACCGTTTCAAAGAGATCTCTGCGGCCATCTTGGACAAATTGACCCATCGAATGAAGATCGGTAGAAAAATCGCAAGCAGCCGGGAAAATGCCCTTTTGGTCTTTACCCTCGCTCTCGCCGTATAACTGTTTCCACCATTCGGCAAAATAGTGCAGACCCGGCTCATAATTGACCATAATCTCAATCGTTTTGCCTTTCCGATATAACACCGTTCTAGCTGCCGCATAACGATAGGCCGGATTGTTTGCCAAATCCCTCTCCTGATATTCACGATATCCATCCGCGGCTCCTTCCATTATTGCTTGGATATCGACTCCGCTTACCGCAATCGGTAATAAACCGACCGGGGTCAATACGGAGTATCTGCCGCCCACATCATCGGGGATTACAAACTGTGGATATCCTTCGGAAATGGCGGTCTTCTTTAGTGCCCCTTTGGCTTTATCGGTAGTGGCATAAATTCTGCTCTTCGCACCGGCCTCTCCATATTTCTTGACCAACAATTCTTTGATCAGTCGAAAAGCAATGGCCGGTTCAGTCGTAGTTCCCGATTTGGAAATCACATTGACGGAGAAATCCTTATCTGCCAGGAACTCTAAAAGTTCAGCCGTATAAGTCGGGCTGATGGTCTGGCCCATATAGACAATTTGTGGAGTCTTTCGCTTGGTCTCGCTCAGTTGATTATAAAACGAATGCCTCAATAGATCAATCGCAGCCCGTGCCCCCAAATAAGAACCGCCGATACCGATCACCACCAATACCTGGGAATTGGTTTTGATCTGTTCTGCTGCTTTGATTACAGCCTGGAATTCCTGTTTGTCATATTTTACCGGCAGGTCCACCCAACCTACAAAATCATTGCCCGGCCCGGTTTTATTATGTAACATCTCATGGGCCAATTGGACCTGTCCGGAGAGCATATCGACTTCCTGATCCCCAATGAAGGGTTTCGTCTTTGATAAATCCAGCTTTATTTGAGTTTCCATAGATCACGCCTCCAAAACATTATGTTAATCTTAGTCTGTTCTATTCGCTAGAAATATACTTGTTCCTGCAAGATTCTGTCTACACTAAAACTTATAAGTGAGTTCAAAATCAGTCCGAAAATCGTGGTTCCAATCGCTGAAACAATGATACTCATAACCCCAAAAGCCATTACCGCCGCGGATGAAAAAATCAAAATCATCCATATTGCGGTGTTGCTGATAGTAAGTAGCCCCTAGTTCCACTCCCAAACGTTCAATTTTTCCAATTAGGCTATAGCCGTTCATATTATCAAGGTCGCTGATGGTAAGATAATCGAAATTAAGCCAGGGAATGATCGCTATCGATAAACGGCCCAGCCAACCGTCCCGTTCACTATTGTCATCGCCCGTTGAGTTTACTGACGGCAATCCTTTCTCATTATTGCCCGCCCAAGAATTCAATTTTAGAGCCTCATAATTACCACCAAAAAAGTTAGCCCTAAATTTACCATGGGTTCGAAATGCACCGGCCTGATAGCCGACCATTCCCAGCCGGCCTTTGAATCCCAGCATATCGGCGCCGCCAAAATCTTCAAGAGCGGCAGTTTCCCAAAACGGCGAAGCCCAGATCACATTGGTCAATGTTAGGTCATAACTGCTACCTCCGGCCGGATATAATGCGCGATCCAGTCTTGAGTAACTGTCATGAACCCCGGTGAAGCCCAATTGCCAATGCAGACTTCCGGTATCCACAGCTTGATCCGCTCGTAAAGCATGTAACGATGCATATTCGTTATGAGTAAAAGGGGCCAGGTAAAAAAGCTCCTGAGATGCCACATACGTCAAACTGGTGTTATCAAACGGTGATAGTTTAACGGTCCAACCCTGATAAGGGTTATTGGAGTGATAATCATTAATCAACAAACCATATCCGAAGTTTAAATCCGCGATTTTTTGGTAGTTTAATTCCATCCAATCGCCATGATAGGTCAATTTATCAATAAAATTGGGGAGAACCGGTTTTTTATCCGGTTGCGGGACTCCCCATTGCCAACGATTCTGATCCCACGGGTTTTGATAAAAAGCAAAATCGAACCGACCTTCAAATCGCCCCCGCTGCCAACCCGGTCGCAAGTGAAATCCATTAGCCACTTTGTCTTCGATACCGTTCTTGGATTCTCCATAAAAGCAAGAATAATCCAGGCTGAAAGTCTGACTTATTTCAGCCCACCAGTCAGGTTCCACGGCAGTCGCAGTTCCTTGTTGTCCAACCGAAGATGTTTGGGACTGCCGGGTTTCAGAAGTTTGTCCGTAGGAAGAGGAAGGATGATATATCGTTAAAATCATCATAAACAATAAATACAGGGTGAACGTTCGCTTCATTAGTAAGCCCACTTTTCCCGAGATACCCATTAAGAAATTTGTATTTCGGTTATTTCGGGGGTACTTGCGAGAATTCCTTTAAAAAAGGGGTGATAATTTTTGGCTACCTATGAAATTAAACCGCTTTTAGCATATTGTAATCCTTCAGGTATCCAGGGCGTTTGTAATCGCCTGACGCCTGCCCAAAGTCCCAAGCCAAGCCAAAAGGCCGATGCAAAGTATTAAGATACCTATGGATACTACATAAATCAGTGCCGGATTTCGATCATACAGAAACCCGGATATGAAGCCCATGCCGGCGCTGCCCATTGAAACAGCTACATTATAAAAAGCGTAAATTTTGGCCCGTTCCTTGCCATCGGTCACCTCGGCCAATACCGCATCCATAAAGGGTTTAGTCATTCCGAAGCCAATTGCGAATAAAACCACACAGAGGATAGCGGCAAAAAATTGACCCGCCGGGATAGTGATAAACATTAACAAAGCTATAATCTGAGCTACGGCTCCGGCTGCCATCAGTAAAAGCCGGTTAAAATGCGCGCATCTGGGGATGACGAAAACAAATATAATAAACATCACAGCTGCATTAACTCCGCCCAGGATCGCGATCGTGGCTTTGTCAAGTTTTAGGGCTTCTGTCAGAAAAGGGGCATAATAAAGGCTTTGATAGGTCCCGATGGGCAAATAAGCGTTAAAAAGAACGCTGCAACATAAGGCGAGCAAAACTAATGGTCGCTTCGCCAAAATTTTAAGTAACCCTTCCCCTTTGGGAGCGGCTTTTCTTTGCAACGCCGCCCGGCGTTCATGCAAAATCTGTTGGCCGACCCCAGTCTCACGGTAGTAATGGTGTCGTCCCAATATCATCACACTCATACTGACAACCGCAAATTCTATTAAAATACGTTCGCCGTTAACTATACCCATTTCCCGGATCATGATTCCGGCTAGTGGTGTAAAGATACCGACACAAATGTTGACGGTATTAATCAAATTATAGGCCGTTACTTGTTCAGGGATGGTTGCATCCTCTACCACCATTAGGTTCCAAGATACTGCAGTAACTTTCGATAAACTGTTAACCACCTGGGCCAACAAAAACGCCCAAAAATTGCCGCTTATTAAATAAATAAGCAAGGAACCCGGCCAGGCTAGTAAATCAAATATTACGGTAGTCCTGCGGCGCCCCAACCTATCGGTAATCAGGCCTCCAAAGGATGCGGCAATGATACTGGCAATAAATCCAATTGAGATTAAAAAACCGATTTGCCGGTCGCTGATGGACTGGCTTTTCATATATAGACTAAGATAAAAACTATATAAAGCATAAGGGATCCCCCAAAGCGGCTCGAAAATTATCGACGTACGAGTATTGCCTTTGAGGCATTGAAAGGATCGAATAAAATTGGCGGGTTTTAATTCAACGGACACGATATACACCTCGTCTCTTTCCGATAATCTTAAATTTCAGGGATTTTTCCCGTAATTATGCGCAGTCCTTTTTGAACCAAGGCCTGCAACTCTTGACGCATCTCTTGGCTGAGATTTTGATCGGTAATCAAGGTATATTCAGGTTGGAGCAAAGTGATCCTGGCCAGAGAGCGTTGTCCGAATTTGCTGCTGTCGGCAAGAATAAAAACTTCACGGCCCGCTTCGATAATTGTTTTTTTAATCTCCGCCTCATCCAAGGAATTATCGGACAAGCCCCACTCGGGAGAGATACCGCAGGGGCCGATAAATACCTTATCTACCGTTAGCTGTTGGATAATCTTTAGGCTTTCGATACCGGAAGTATTCGTACTGATCCGATCGACCATACCTCCAATCATGAAAAGTTTGCAATCAGTACAATTCATGACATCACTCGCTATGGAAATCGAATTGGTTATAACCGTCAAGCCATAAACCTTGTTTAATAAAGGCACCATCATCGCAATGGTTGAAGAACCGTCCAGCCAGATTGTATCATCATTTTTAATCAATGTTACCGCCAGTTCTGCCAATAATGATTTTACTTCGATATTGAGTTCTTTTCGCTCCTTGTATTTTGCGGATTGGTTCACTTTATCCGGTAGAATAGCTCCGCCGTATGTGCGTTTAACCAGACCTTTTTCTTCCATCAAACGCAAATCGCGCCGGATCGAATCTTCCGAGAGTTTAAAAATTTTACTGAGTTCGATTACTTCGACCCGTCCGATTTCTTGAAGCAGCTCAAAAATCTGTTGATGCCGTTCTTCAATAAACATCCAAGGTCCCTCCCGTTCTTTCGTTTTTGTTAAAATTTATTAATGTTTATCTTTGTTGTTTCCATTTTAACCGATACCCACAAAATTGTAAAGATTTTTTTATTTTAGACACCGCTGGTTTTTATGATTGACATCCAGAATGATGATTTACTAATTTAAATCCCACTAATATTAAGCGAATTCAATTTTATTTAAAAAAACAACCAGCCAATATCAATATTGAGCTGGTTAATTTAAACCTCGATCCGGCAAGTAAATGACAATTTTTCTGCGATGGCGCAAAAAAATTGGCAGGATCGGGTTCATTGTTTGAATCCGGCAAGTTTAAATGCGGCTGAAGTTTTTGGGGTTACTTGCCGGATTCAAGTTAAAATTATTTAAGCAATTTATTTACTATATTATTACTAACAAAAAAGGGAGAAAAACCCCAGGTAAAAATCTAGGCGAAAACCGAGAGCTCTTCTCCCAAGTTTAGTTCAATAATGTAGCCCAACTAGATAACAGATTGAACATTTGCTAAAACCTAGCTTATATTTTTCTCACATTAATATTTTGTAATAGCACTGCCAATACCAATACCATACCTGTGGCTATATCACGATACGCCTGATCAATCCCCAACATAATAAGTCCATTTGATAAGATTCCAATAATAATTACACCTAAAAAAGTACCGGACATCTTGCCTTCTCCCCCGGTTAGAACTGTACCGCCTAAAACTGCTGCCGCGATGGATTCCATCGCATATGAGCCGCCAATGGAGTTTTGGGCCGCACCCATCCTGGATGATAAGATAATACCGGCAAACGCCGAGAGAATTCCACTTATGATATAAACGATAATTTGTACCTTTTCCACATTGATACCGGCAATTTTCGCCGCATCCGGATTACCGCCGATACAAAATACATGCCGACCTAAAATACTATTTGATAAGAAAAGGTGAAATATTATATATAAAACTATCAAAATTATCAATGGCAACGGTATCCCATAATACTTAGTAGTCCCCAAAAAAATAAAATTAACATTATCAACAATAATTGAATAACCTTTACTTAAGAGAATTACACCTCCCGATAACATGTAACCAGTTGCCAAAGTGGTTATTAGGGCATTAATTTTACCCTTGGTAATAAGCAAACCATTAATGGCGCCTACCAGTCCACCTGCTAACAGGCCGATAAACAGACTTTCGGCATATGGCATACCTTGCTTTCCGGTAAGAAAAGCAACCAATATGCCACAAAAAGCCGCCGTAAATCCAACCGATAAATCAAATCCTCGGGTAATAATGCATAACGTTTGGCCGATACAGACAATTCCAATTACAGAAATTGTTAACCCTACGGCGTATAAATTTTTTAAGGTTAAAAAATAAGGTGACAAACTGGAGAAGATAATAACAGTCAAAGCCAATATAATCAACATCATCCATTTATTCAGCAAGAATAGTACTCTTCTTGCTGTTGTGCCATCTAGGCCTGTTTTATTCATACTTTTCACCTCATTGCATAATTGCATTTTTTAAGATCTCTTCTTCCGTGAGAAATTTATGATTTTCCAATTCGGCATTAATCATCCCATCCCTAAAAACCAATATCCGGTCGCTAAGTGCGAGAATCTCCGGCAACTCCGACGAAATCATAATAATCGACTTTCCTTCTTCCGCCAATTTCTGAATCAGTTGATAAATCTCGGACTTTGCCCCCACATCAATACCTCTGGTAGGCTCATCAAAAATTAAGATTTCTGATTCCGCTCCCAACCACTTGGAGATGACAACTTTTTGCTGATTACCTCCACTTAGGTTTTCAGTAAACGTTTCATCAGAGGGAGTCTTTATTCTTAAAGTATCAATATACTTATTAGCCACCGTTTTTTCCTGTTGATGAATTATAAATTTAAACTTAGTAAGCGCTCTGATAAAGGGCATTGTTATGTTCCAACGTACGGCAGCCTTCAATATAAGTCCTTCTCCGTGCCTATCCTCAGTGACAAACCCTATTTTCGCCCTAACTGCATCTTGGGGTGAATTCAATTCCACTCTTTTACCATTTAAATATATTTCACCGCAGTCTTTACAATCCAATCCAAATATTGCTCGTACTGTCTCTGATCTTCCTGAACCAACAATGCCGAACATCCCTAAAATTTCACCTTTCCGGAGGAAAAAATTAATATCTCGAACCGCCTTGCCTCTAGTAAGGTTTTTTATTTCCATTGCAATCTCAGCATCGCTTTTAACAACTTTTTGTTTTTTTTCAAATAAATCGAGATTTCTGCCTACCATCATGCTGATAACTTCTGAAATATTGGTCTCTCTGATCTTCTTAGTCCCAATGTATTTGCCATCCTTTAAAATGGTCACCCGATCACAAATCCTGAAAATTTCCTTCAGCCGATGGCTCACATAAATTACGGAGATACCTTTGTTTGATAGCTCCTTGATTAGCTTGAACAGCTCTTCAGTCTCCTCTTCAGATAACGAGGACGTCGGTTCATCAAACGCCAAAATTTCTACTTTTGTCGACAAAGCTTTCATGATTTCAATAAGCTGCCGATACCCCATACTCATTGTTTCAACTTGAGTATCGACTCCCATCGATAAGGCACATTCTCCCATTTTCTCCTGCATTGCTTTAGTATCGTCTTTTAGCTTTTTCCAATCTACAAAAAATAACAGCTTTTTGGGGTATTTCGCCATAAACATATTTTCTGCAATGCTCAGTTTAGGCGCCATTTGGATCTCCTGGGGAATGATTCCAATCCCATGTTGCTTGGCATCATTGATACTTTTCAAATTCACTTCCCGGTCATTAATAAAAATTGCTCCCGAATCTCTGCGATACATCCCCATCAGTATCTTAAGCAGAGTGGATTTTCCGGCTCCATTCTCCCCGCAGATTGCATGAACCTCCCCTTTATTAAGCTCAAAATTAACATTATCCAAGGCAATTACACCGGGGAATGATTTATTTATATTGTGCATCTTAAGCACAGTGTTATTTTCCATGCTATCGGTCTCCTGCTTAAAAAATTTTTCCTTCATCTTTTATAGCAAGTTTATTGAGCCGGGGATACTACCCGGCTCTTTGCTGTTCTCATTATTTTTTTGCTTCAACTTTAAGCTTACCACCCGGGAAAAACTGCAGATAATTATCAACCGTAGCGATTGAACCGCTGACTAGTGTCATGAGCGGCATTGCTTTTTTGGCAGTTACATTATTATAAAGCATCTGAGCTGCCTTTTCGCCTTCAACATCGGGTTGTAATACAATACATATATAACTACTATTTTTCTTCTTAAACTCAGCCAATGATAGTTCATAGCCACCGAGTCCGCAGGCAAGAACATTGTTCATATTAAACTTATTCTCTTGTAAAATTTTCAAAGGGGCCAGTGCACAATCATCGTTACCACCAGTAATAATCCAATGCGTCACCTTAGGATTGGCATTAATGATGGATGAAGCAACCTGCAAATCATCATCAAACATACCATCTTTAGAACCTTGGACTACAAAATCGGAATCCTTTAGTTTAGGACATACTGCTTGTAAACCTTCCTTATATCCTTCATACCTCGGCTGAAATACCGAAACGGTTGGTACTGCTATCTGTAAAACCTTCACCACATTGCCGGCTTTAAAAAAGCCTCTTGCCATAGCCATTTTCCCTAACGCCTTTCCCCCCAAGACACCAACTTCTTTAGTGGGCATTCCAACGTGAGGAATAGGGTTTCCTGTATCATCCTTCATGTTATCATCGATTGTACACAATGCAATTCCTGCTTCTTTGCATTTCTTGGCAATTACAGGGCCCATGCCCTGATTGGTTGCACAAATAGCTAATGCATCAATATTTTGGGCGACCAGATTATCAACAGCAGCCAGGCATTGTTCGTCTTTTAGATTAGCATCAATAGCCACATATTTGACACCCATTTCTTTGCATTTTTTTTCAAGTCCCATGGATTCTTGAATAAACCATGGATGAGTCAGCATTTTACTAATATATCCAATTTTAATTTCTTTTTTAGCATCAATCATTGTTCCACCTAAAACAAGCATTCCTATCAAAATAACTGTCAAAACTCTCAAAATCCTTTTCATCCTTAAACCTCCCGTTAATATTTTGATTTAATCTTCAAGATCCTAAAAGCACTATGATTCTGAGCCTACATCCCTCCTTCCTAGTCTAGGAAGAGCTAACTCCCATAATTTGAAGCATGGTGGAATGGATTATAACATCAGATTACTTATCAATTCTTTTATTAAAAATGAAAATAGGTCTTAATTTCCATTAAACTCATGAACCGCATCAATCATTGCGATTACATTTTCAACCGGCGTCCTCGCAACTACATTATGGATACTGTTATAGACGAATCCGCCATTTTTATGAAATATTTCACACCGTTCCAACACTTCGCGTCTTACCATCTCCGGTGTCCCAAACGCCAGTGTCTTCTGGGTGTCAACACCGCCACCCCAGAATACAATCCTGTCCCCATACTTGTTTTTCAACTTTTGCGGCTCCATTCCGGCAGCGGAACATTGTACCGGATTCAGAATATCAAACCCGGCATCGATAAAGAGGTCGATAAAACTCTCCACTGCTCCACATGAATGCTTAAATGTCTTCCAGGTGGTATTTCGATGAATCCATTGATTGATTTGCTTATAATACGGTTTATATAACTCGTTAAAGGTATTTGGAGAACAAAAAGTGGAACTTTGGGTACCAAAGTCAGTCCCACAGATAAAGACCACATCCAAGCGGTTACCTACAGCTTGATAAATCCGTTTCATATTTTCAATGGCAATTTCGGTTTGTCGTGCAAAAACCTGATGAAGGTAATCTTGTCTCATTGTAACCGATATATACCATTCTTCAATATCTCTGATTCCTTTTGGGTGCTTAAGAAAAGGGGCTGAAACAAGCGCAATATCACCAAGGGCCGTTCCGGGGATACTTCCAAATTTGGCCCGTCCAGTAGATTCTAATTCACCTAATTGTTGAGATAAATACTGCAAATCTAAATCTGAAACAGTTGTAAATTCCTCAAGATTATCAGCCGAATTTAAGTTATCATCATCGATAGGTTCCTGACGGACGATATTGTCGAAAAAATAACCATTATGGGGCATCTTACCACTGGGCGGCACAGTCATATCGCCTTCAGGGTAAATATAAGTGTTACCTTGTTCATCTTTACTAGTATTAAATTTACCAGGAACCAGGACCTCTAACCCGTCATCCATTTTGAATATTTTCCAATCTTCAGCAGGGAATCCGAACAAAGTGTTACGTCCCGCAATCAAATCAACGTCAACACCGATGGCTTGTTTTAAATCCTCATCAAATAATCCTAGCATCTGATAACATTCCCAAACTTTTACTAATCGTTTCTCTAATCCATAATAATCTCGTAGCTTGGCCACAAGACTCACATGCATTCCGGTTTGGCCACCCCCGCCAAAATCAATTGGTATTTTATCCGGCTCTTTGTGATTCAAACTCAGAACAACCTTCTCTTGACTAGTCATAATCGTCACTCCTTTATTGTTATAAAAATTCATGACATATGAAATACGACATCCGTATGTCTAATTAAAAATATTTTATTCTTCATATAGCATTTTTAGGTATTCTGCTTTTTCGTTTAACTCTGCTTCAATACTAACATTTTCAAAAAATATTTTTTCTACCGCATTGATACAAAAGCGCATTGCTTTTTCAAACATTTCATTCTGAGCGTTGATAGCTCTCGCATTTTCTAATTGTAATTTAAAAGTATTGAAAAAATTAGAATTATAATTATGGGTTTTTAGATGTTGCATATTATTAGGCAAATGACCGGTTTTTGAAAAATAATAATAACTTAGTTCGGCATCATTAGTAACTGCATCAATAAATTTTCCGGCTTGTATCTTTTTCCCGCTTTGAGTACAAATCGCCAAAGCATGATTGTAGTTCCAGGAATAGGATTTTGAACTTATACTAATAGGATTTAAAACAACTTCAAAATTAGTTTCAAAATCATTTTTAGTGATCTCTTCTAATTGGTATTTAATCCAGGGTCCATCAATCATAAAGGCAATATCGCCTTTTGCAAAACGGTTTCGAATCGTGAATATATCCGACCTAAAAACATTACAACTATTTACAAATTTCTTTAGCCATTCAAATGCTTTTATATTTTCTTTGGAATTCAAGATAACATTTCCTTGCATGTCCACAAAGCCGCCCCGGAAAGCTAATAGAAACGGGATCATTCGCAGAAAATCCGTTTCTTCATTGGAAATACACATCCCAAAGCAATATTTATCTTGGCTTTGGTAAAAATGGTCCACCCGTTGACACAGTTCAGTAAAAGTATCGATTGATATCGGTTGTTGAATTTGAGTTACTCCAGCTTTTGCTAATACCTCTCGATTGGCAATGATCGCGAGGGGACATAGCCCCCAAGCAACCGAATATAATCTATCTTTATAAATACCACCTAACAAATCTTTCTCAAAACTACGACTGGTCAAATTCTCCCGACTCAATATCTCTTCCAATGGAGTGAAAGCTCCCATCGAAGCTAAATAACTTGTCCAGTGAGAAACGATTTGCACTACGTCGGGAGCGCTGCCTTGGGAGATCAAATTAACCAAATCTTTCCGTGCTTTCGAGTAGGTGGTTGGAATAATTTCTACTTGAATCGTAGAATATTTTTTATGAAATAGATCAATCAAATCTTCTAATATTATTTGTCCTTGTTTAGTCTCTGGCAGCCAACTCATAAAATTAATGACGTTTTTTTTGGTAGTAACAAAGGTACCTTTGCCTCTTTTAATTACTAGAACACCCTCATCTACAAGTAAAGCGATTGCTTGACGAATTGTGGAAATGCTTGTTCCAAAATCCTGTGCTAACTTAGGTTCACTGGGAATGGAATCTCCCGGTATGTATTGACCATCTACAATTTTTTTTAATAAGGCTTCCTTAACTTGTATATATAACGGATTGGAAGTAACCATTTTATCTCCAGCCAATCATTGATTTCTGGTGATCATCATTCATTTACTTTATGGCATCTAATACGACATTCGTATGTCGTTATTCTAACATTTAAACAAAATAGTGTCAATTATTAAAAATGATAATTTATGCCTATGCCGCTAGTTCCATATACTTATAATTGGACGCAGCTAAAAATAACGTGGGTTGGTTAGACTCACAAGTTTGGATACAGATTATAATTCAGTTATTAAAATGAGGGCTAACCCAGGGAAAAGCCAGTTAGCTCTCACAAAACCTGAAGAATAAATTATTTCATCAATCCAACTTTACCCAGGATAGCCTGTAAATCCTCATCCGGATTGGTAATCGGCAGTAAATTGAAGTTCTGCTTGAGTGTCTCGTATACCGCCGGTGTGATAAAAGCGGGCATGCTGGGGCCGATCCGGATATTCTTAATACCAAGGTGCAATAAAGACAACAAAATACTTACCGCCTTCTGTTCATACCAGGACAGGATCAATGAAAGCGGCAAATGATTTACATCCGTCTGGAATATGTTTGCCAAAGCCTCCGCAATTTTGATCGCGGAATAGGCGTCATTGCATTGGCCAACGTCCAAGAGTCTGGGGATTCCTTCAATGGTTCCGAATTCCAACTTATTAAAACGGTATTTGCCACAGGCCAAAGTCAGAATAATACAATCGTCAGGGACTTTCTGAGCCAGCTCCGTAAAGTAGCTTCGGCCCGACTTCACTCCATCGCAACCTCCAATCAGGAAGAAATGTCTGATCTTGCCTGCCTTAACAGCGCTGACAATTTTATCGGCCGCATTTAAAACGGCGTTTCTACCAAAGCCGACTGTGATATATTTTTCAGGTTCATCGCCACTAAAGCCGGGCGCTTGTATAGCGGCCTCAATCACCGGCCCGAAATTATGATTTTCAACATGTTTGACGCCGGGCCAGGCTACCAGTCCGGTGGTAAAAATGCGCCCCTGATAGCTTTCAGCGGGCTTTTGAATACAATTGGTGGTCATCAAAATAGCGCCGGGAAACTTATCAAACTCTTCCTTCTGATTTTGCCAGGCGCCGCCATAGTTGCCAAGCAGATGAGGGTGCTTTTTCAAATTCGGATAACCGTGAGCCGGTAACATTTCGCCGTGAGTATAAATATTGATGCCTTTTCCGGCGGTCTGCTCCAAAAGTTCAGCCAGGTCTTTCAAATCGTGACCGGAGATTAAAATCGCTTTGCCCTTGACCGGGGTGATCCGGACCTTGGTTGGCGCAGGATGTCCATATGTACTCGTATTAGCCCCATCCAACAGCTCCATCACCCGGAGATTTACTTCGCCGACCTTGAGTGCCATTCCAACCAGTTCATCCATGGTAAATTGGGGTTTAGCCAAAAAAGCCATCCCTTGATGGAAAAAGGCATATACTTGGTCGTCTTCTACTCCTAAGATCCGGGCATGTTCCACATAAGCCGCCATACCTTTAATCCCAAAAGCGACCATGTTCAATAAGCCGGCGATATCCGGGCCCAACTTTTCAATATTCTCTTGATAACCGACCGCCTCCCCTTGGCTTATCAATTGAGCCAAATCATTTACAGGCCGCCACGTGGCTGGACCATTCAGCTGTTCCGGTTTTTGACCTGCTTTTTGGGTCGCTTCAATATAACTTCGCTCAGCTTTCTCGATAAGTTCGCCCGCTTTTACCAATAAAGAACGTAACCGTTCCGGATCAAAATTTACATTGGTCACGGTTGAAAACAAAGCTTTGACAATAAAGACGTCGCTCTCATGGTCTTTAACCCCCAATCTGCGGTTTCTGAGGGCATACATCGCTATCCCCTTCACGGCGTAAACCAATAAATCCTGTAAAGCCGCAGTATTGTGATCCTTTCCGCAGACACCCGC